>OLVO01001867.1_pt1 | contig 20561 bp, 20 predicted proteins | sample 1672571 | NCBI WGS metagenome assembly OLVO01 (sample SAMEA3136700, study PRJEB25190) | human gut metagenome | biome: human gut; feature: human-associated habitat; material: faeces | place: Austria | collected 2013
GTGGTGTTGGGGCTGTTGGTTGAATATTTTCATCCTCTAGAACAATCAAACATAGATTAAGAGCATCGGTAATTAGAGTAATCGCTTCAGACAATGATTTTGCAGTTGTAATGCAACCGTCAATGTCGGGAACGGACGCATAGAAAGTACCGTCTGATTCAGTGATAACAGCAGTGTAATTGTATAACATAAAATTACCTCATTTTATGCTTATATTACACACAAAATTGTATAATATGTCAAGAGAAAACACAAAAAAGATGAATTGAGTATTCATCCTGAAGAAGGAACATTTGCGGATGATGGAAAAGGCTTTGTGAAACTGGTTGATGTGGATTTCCTTGTCTATCGTAGAAAAAATGATAACCGAATGGTATGAAGAAATGTGACGTTACCAGACGGTCTGTAATCATAGATGTTTTTTGATTAATCGTTTGATAAACTCAATAGCTTTGAATTTGTTACTACACCTCCTCCTTCTGGCACAGAGTTGCTTCCTCTGTTTCTTGATTCAACCAGTTTATCACCAGCGTATCCGTCCGCACTTACACAGATGAGCAGCTTGACCAGATGATCGCAGAGGAGAACACTCCGAAAGAGTATCTGGGCAAGAAGTACACAACATACGAGGCACTTCAAGCGCAGCGCAAAATGGAAACTCGGATGCGAAAGACTCGTCAAGACATTCGCCTGATGCAGGACGGCGGCGCGGATCCACAAGACATTGTGCTGAAAAAAGCCAAGTATCAAGGCCAGATGCAGACATACAAGGCATTTGCAGAGGCGATGGATCTGCCGGAGCAGATGGAACGAGTATATCAGGATGGGCTGAGAGGCAAGTTTACACCGACGAAGACAGAGCTGGCGAGAGTGGAAAAAAATGTTGCAAAAGATCAAAGTGAATTTGTACAGTATATGTCTAATAGTTTTCGACCGCGCTATGGAAAAGAAGGACAGATTCCAACTGGAGTAGCCAATATAAATGTCTATAAGGTGGAAAACAGTGAATTTGATATAGTAGCGGATACGAATAATAAAAGAAGTATGGCAGTACGTCTGACAGAAAAGAATTTGAGAAGAATTCAAAAGTATTTGCCAGAAGGTTTCGAATTACCGAAGATTGCAGTTGTGGATTTTAAAAGCAATAGATTAAGTCCAACTGCTATCGGTGGATATTCTGAGTCAACAGGTATAATGTACATAAACTCAAAATATGATACTAATGAGAAAATATTTGAGTTTGTCAATAGATCAACAGGACGATTTGCCAATACCACTGAATTGGCACCATATCTGCACGAATTGGGACATAAATACTATTACGATTGTGTAAAGAGTCTTGCAAAACAACATCAAATCAGTTATAATGCTGCTCAGAAAGTAATAGACTATAGGGTGTATCGATACATCGCTGCCCAGAAAAGCGAAAATTTCTTAAGGGAAAATATTAGCCAATATGCTGATACGCAAAAAGTAACAGAAATTTGTGCAGAATCTTTTTCTGTAATGAAAAACAATAAAATCGCAGAAAAGATAATAGAATTAGTAAGTCAGGAGGAATAACTTATGATGCTGGAATTTAGCCCAGAGGAGGAGAAACTTTGGGATATGATGGATCATGAGAAAGATCCAAAGAAATGGAAAGAACTTCATGAGAAATATCGAAAATTAAGAAAAGAGCGAGAAGATAGAGAATTAAAAGATTGTATTTTTGCTCATTAAGATACCGCCAGCCGAAAGGCCGGTGGTATTTTTATACCCAATTTTAAGAAAGAGAGGAAAAGACAATGGATTTTGGAGAGGCGATCAGTGCAGTAAAAGCAGGAATGAGAGCATGTCGTAAGGGATGGAACGGAAAGAACCAGTATATTCAACTTGCAACAGGAATTTCATATAAGACAGTTGGTGGAGAAATTGTCAACTGCGATCATAAAGCGATCGGGAATGTAGCGATTGCTTTTGTTGGCACCAGTGGTGTGCAGATGGGATGGCTTGCATCACAGTCGGATATGTTGGCAGAAGATTGGGTGATCTTGCCAGGGAAAGTCAATGAGTAGTAATTTGCGCCAGCGCAAAACAGTGAGGAAAGCAAATGGAAATCTTGTATTATGCAAAGAGAGCAATTGATATTATAGGACCGATTGCATTGGGATTGTGTATACATGCAATATGGGAAAAATATCGAAACCGTTAACAAGCACGCAGCAATGCGTGTTATTTTTATGCTTTTTTCGCCGCCGGACAGGCGTTAAACAGCCGAAGACTTCGCGGCTCACACGCGTAAAAACAGGAGTAGAAGAAAGGACAGAAACATGAGAAGAGAAGATTTAACAGCAAAGGGACTGACAGCAGAGCAGGTCGATTACGTCATGGCTGAGTATGGTAAGGAATTGAATCCGCTTAAGGCGGAAAGAGATTCTTATAAGACTCAGCTGGATACCGCTCAGACATCCTTAAAGGCAATGGAAGGTATTGATGCAGCTGGTCTTCAGACGAAGATTACAGAGTTGAAAGATCAGCTGAAGGGAAAGGATACAGAGATTGCTCAGATTCGTTCCGACTATGCATTTGATTCTGCGATTAACGAGGCAATCAGAAAAGCATCAGGACGCAATGAGAAGGCAATCCGAGCATTACTTGATCTGGATACTCTAAAGGCATCCAAGAATCAGGAGCAGGATATCACAGCAACACTGGATACCCTAAAGAAAGACAATGATTATTTGTTCCAGGCTGAAAAGAAAACACCGCATGTGGTTTCAGTAACCTCTGGCATTAATCCAGAGGCACAGACAAAGAGAGAGCAGGCAAACGAAGCACTGAGATCCCTGCTCGGAAAAGGAGAATAAAGAATGGCAGTAAATATCACAAACAGAGCCGACGCGGAGGCAATTATCCGCGAACAGGTCGTATCCAATATTTTTCAGGATGCACCAAAGCATTCCGTGTTCCTTAGCATGGCGAAAAAGCTTCCAAACATGACATCCAATCAGACAAGAATGCGCGTTTTGGACTTTCTGCCAACCGCATATTGGGTGAATGGTGACACCGGAATGAAGCAGACAACCCGTCAGGCATGGGATAACGTCTATATCAATGCTGGAGAGCTGGCTGTAATCGTTCCGATTCCAGATGCCGTACTTTCAGATGCAGAGTTTGATATCTTTGGTGAGATTACTCCACGCGTTATGGAGGCAATTGGTCAGAAGGTAGACGCAGCTATTATTTTTGGAGATAACCGTCCAGCCGAGTGGGATTTAGACTTGATCTCTCGTGCAAGACAGGCAGGCAACAATGTAGCGCCTACAGCAGGCAAAGACTACTATGATTTAATTTTAGGCGAGAATGGAGTCTTCGCAAAGGTGGAGAACGATGGCTATGGTGTATCTGGCGCGTTGGCACCGATGAACTTCAAAGCAAATCTGCGTGGTCTTCGTGATACAACTGGACAGCCGATCTTCAAGAGTAATATGCAGGAAGTGGCCAGATATTCTCTGGATGGCGCGCCTATTACATTCCCAGAAAACGGTGCTTTTTTCCCTAATATCGCACAGCTGATTGTAGGTGATTTTAGCCAGGCAGTATATTCTATTCGTCAGGATATTACAGTAAAGATTCTGGATCAGGGCGTTATTCAGGATCCAGACACGAAAGAGATCATCTATAATCTGGCACAGCAGGATATGACTGCACTGCGTATTGTATTTCGTATGGGTTGGGCGCTTCCAAATCCGGCAACCCGTTTAAATGAGGACCGTACCGGTTGTGCATTTGCTTATCTGGAGCCGGGAACACCGACACCAACTCAGAAAGTTACCTTTACAGTAACCGATGGAGCTGCAGAAAGCCCGAAGGCGCGTAAAGGAGCACGTATCAATGTAGAGGGAGCAATCCTCACAACTGATGATAATGGTAAGGCAGAGTTCAACCTGCGTTCAGGAACCTACACGGCGAAGATCTCCCTGAAGGGATGCGTATCGGTAACAGAAACTGTTATTGTAGAAAAAGCTGCTGTTAATAAGACAATCACACTTGCAACACAGTCCTGATCAGGAGGAGATTATGTACGCAGATTATGAATTTTACACATCTGGATATCTGCTGGGGAAATCCCCAGTAGTACCAGAGGAATCTTTTTTGTACTGGGAGCGAGAGGCCAGAGCGCAGGTTGATCTGTATACTTTTGGAAGAGTCAAATCTATGTCGGAGCCACCGGAAGAGGTTAAGCTGTGTACCTGTGCCGTGGCAGAGGTGCTGTATCAGGCAGATAAGGCTAAGGCTGAGCAGCAGGAAAGCGGCCTGGCAGGTCCATTAGCATCCTGGTCAAATGATGGTCAGAGTGGAACGGTAGATCTGTCAAATTCAACGCTGACTGAAACAGGTAAAATGAAGGAGGTGCGGCGCCTGATCGCGCAGTACCTCTGTAACACAGGATTGATGTACAGGGGGCTAAAATGAATCCGAACTACTGTGATACGGTCACGATTTATAACAGGTTAAAAGCAGCTGACTCTCCAGATAAAAAAGAACACTGGAAGAAAACAGTGTTGGAGCGATGCAGCTATAACAGTGCGATGATCCGCTCAGCTGGTGCAAATCAACAGACCTTCTTGCAGATGGATCTTCGGCCGGAATACACTGTTCGGATTCCAAAGAATCCATCTTACAGACCGTATCACGAGTGGAAACAGGATCAGATAGGTTTTACACTGTCAGCAGGAGATCTTGTGGTAAAGGGGATTTGTCCAGAAGAAATCGATCCGGCAACAAATAATATCACAAAGGTGCTTCGCCAGTATGCGCCAGATGCCTTTATCATCAGTAAGACAGTGGATAACACAAAGCATCTGGTAGACAAACACTATCGTGTGGGAGGTTGATGAAATGAAATTTTCATTCGACTGGACAAAATCAAAAGCGAAAATCGCAGAGGATGCGAGCGGCTGCCGTGATCGTGGCAGCCTTCTTTTTTTAGCAAGTGAGGCAGAACGCTTGATGATTCCATATGTTCCAGCAAGGCACCTACTTCTTGCTCAGAATGTCAGTGTTTATGCGGAAGATGATCACGGAGTTGTAGAGTACAGCTCTCCATATGCTCATTACCAGTATGAAGGAAAGTTATATGTTGATCCGACAACAAAGAAAGGTGCTTTTACTAATGGAGAAGGTCTTTACTGGTCACGTCCCGGCATAGCAAAGGTGCCGTCTGGCAGAGAATTAAAATACAGCATGTTTCGGCATCCAAAGGCAACATCACACTGGGATAAGGCAATGATGACAGAGCGTGGAGATCATCTGGCGCGTGCATATGAGGCTTACAGAAAGTCAGGAGGATGAAATGGATAAGCATCATGCAATGGTCGAGTTTTTTCGGCAGAAGATTGAAGAACTTTCCACTGAAATGAACTTTAACTTTTCTGATGATGCACAGGACTCAGTAGCATTCCTCACAGATTATGCAGATCGAGTCAAGAAACGCTATGTTCGTGCAGGAGCAGTAAAAGAATATGGGTTCACAATCATCGTAACAAAATCATACAGTCCATATGGTGATGATGTAAACTTGCAGGCCATGACATTCGCTCAAGATCTGATGGACTGGGTGGAAGAAAAAAATCGTGCAAAGCAGTATCCAGAATTTCCAGATACTTGCACAATACAGAAGATAGAACCACTCCAGAACATGCCAAACTTGTCTGGAGTTAACATGGAGCAACTGGTGGCGCGGTATATGTTTCAATGTCGCGTTACCTATTATGAAAGTGAGGTTAGGAAATGAAATTATCAGAATTGATGGCGAATGTTACCCCTAATACGAAATATACTGGCTGGGTGACAAATGACGATATGGTATTTGCGATCGATGTAGCACCGGCAGGAACAACAGCAACAAAGACATCTGAGTATGCAGTTGTACAGATGGGTATTGCTGGACTGGATGCCAATCTGAATCCAGTGACATCGGATAAGACTTACATCCGTGCAGGAAAGTCCACCCAGAAGACTGGAACGCAGCGTACATTTACTGCGACTGGTGATCGCTACATCGGGGATGAAGCACAGGATTATTGTCTGAGTAATAAAATTAAGTATGGCACCGGCAACGCAGTTGTGACAAACTATGTTTATTTCAATATTCTTACCGGAGTTGGTGAGAAGGGACAAGTCACTATTGTGGTAAAGAATGACGGTAGCGGAAACTCTGGTGATTCTGCTGGAATCGATATCGAGTTTCGTAAGGTTGGCAATCAGCCAGAGGAGTATACCTGGTCAGCTTCAGCTGAAAAATAAGGAGCAACTATGAAAATTTACGGAAAAGAAATTGACTTTAAGCATACACGCTTAGAAGATGCGAAACGTTTTGAAAAGGCCGTCAGTAATATGAGTGATGCCAATGAAAAATACAAAAAGACTGGACATTCAATGTCTGAATATATCCGATGGCAGATCGGCGTATACCGTAAATTTTTCATTGACGCGACCAAGATCGATGTGCTGAAAGGCTGTAAAGACGTTCAGGAGGCCGAGGCAGCGTACTATGATTTCCTTGGAAAGATTCAAGCCGAGCAGGCGCTGGCAGTAGTCCGGCGCAGCTGCATTGCAAAGAAATACGAGACTCTGGCAGAGGCGGTGAAAAAGCATGAACTGGCTCTTGGAACAGCTACCTGATAAGGTAATTATTAATGGTGCGGAATATCCGATAAATTCGGATTTTCGTGCCATTATTTTGATTGATCAAATAATGCATGATAAAGAGCTGAGTGATACTGACCGGATCTTGTCTGCATTGAATGTTTTTTACATGGGGAGCGCCCCAGAACAGACCACACAGGCAATCGAAAAGCTTGTGTGGTTTTTTCGTTGTGACAGGAAGCAAGACGAACAAGAGAAGCGCAGAGGACGTTTTCAGAAACATACCAGAGCAATTGACTACAGTGTAGACAGTCGCTTGATTTGGGCAGCTTTTCTGCAAGAGTATCAGATTGATCTGACTCAGCCGATGAATCTTCACTGGTGGAAGTTTTGCGCACTGATGGAAAATCTCTCCGACACTTGCAAGCTCAGCAAAGTGATGATGTACAGAACCGTGGATATGTCTGGCATGTCCAAGCAACAAAAATCCTTTTACGCGAAGATGCGCAAAAAGTATGAGCTAAAAGGCGAGGACACAGAAAGCACGATGAAACTGTCAGAACGTAATCGCCGCATGAAAGACTATGTGAAGCAGCGTATGAAGGAGGTGAGTGGCCGTGGCTGATGGAAAGATAAAGATTGAAACCAGTGTCGATCAAAAAGGTATTGAGACAGGTCTTCAGGAATCAGAAAAGAAGATTCAAGATTTTGGAAAAGCAGCGCAGACAGAAGCACAGCAAGTAGACAAGAGTTTGTCATCTATGGGACAGAATGTTGGAAGTGATCTTCAGACAGGAATGGATCATGCACAGGATGTCATGGAGCAAGGCGCAGATCAGATCACGGACACAGTAGCCGATGTGGATCAGTCTCTGGACGACATGGGTGATGGTGTCAGCAAGGCTCCTCTTACGGAAGAGATGCAGAGAGCATCCGAATCTGTGAGTGAAAGTGCAGAAAAGATTGCAAAGTCGGCAGAAGAAGCTGATAAATCGACAGAAGAGTTTGGCAAGAATACCGATACGTCAGGCATGAGAAAAAGCTTTCGTGAAGCTGAGCGTGAAGTAGGTTCGAGCTGCACTGGCATTGATGCAGCAGTCAGCAAGGCTACACAGATAATTGCAGGATTTGTAAGTGCAGCTGCAATCACAGCGGCAGCAAAACAAGCTACGCAATATGTTATAGAGGTCGGAAGTGCCTTTGAAGCATCCATGTCGGAAGTGCAGGCAATTTCTGGTGCTACTAGTGCAGAACTAGAGAAGATGTCAGCAAAAGCAAAGCAGCTTGGTAGCACTAGCCGTTTTAGCGCCACTGAAGTTTCGCAGGCATTCAAATATATGAGTCTTGCTGGATGGGATGTGTCACAATCCATTAGCGCGGTTGATGGTGTGTTACAGCTCGCTGCTGCATCTGGTATGGATTTGGCAGCTGCCTCCGATATGGTTACAGACTATTTATCCGCGTTTGGCATGGAAGCAGATCAGGCTACTTATATGGCAGATATGCTGGCATATGCTCAGGCACATTCAAATACCACAGCTGAGATGTTGGGAGAGGCGTACAAAAACTGTGCCGCTAATCTTAATGCGAGTGGGCAGGACATTGAGACAACAACGGCGCTCCTCGAAGGTATGGCCAACCAGGGTAAGAAGGGATCAGAAGCCGGTACTCAGCTGGCTGCGATCATGCGAGATCTTACAGCCAAGATGGATGAGGGCGCAATCCAAATCGGAGAGACCAGCGTGGCTGTTATGGATGCGCAAGGCAACTTTAGAGATCTTACTGATATCATCACAGATGTTGATGCAGCAACAGAAGGCATGGGCGATGCTCAGAAGGCAGCCGCTCTGGCATCAACGTTTACTTCTGATTCAATCACAGGTTTAAACTTAATCCTTAATGAAGGCATTGATAAGATTGCTGGCTACGAGGAAGAGCTGCGTAATTCCAGCGGTGCGGCATCTGACATGGCGGATACGATGCAGAACAACCTTCAGGGTAAAATCACGGCCGCAGGATCCGCTCTGGAAGGACTTGGAATTGCGGCATATAATTACATTTCCGGTCCGGCAGGTAAAGTGGTCGATACTGCAACCAGCATGTTTAAAGGGATGACAGATCTAATTTCACCTGCAAGAACTGAAATGGAACAGTATATTGATGATATCAATGCTGCTCTGGATACGGTTGACGCATCTTTGGAAACGGCAGAGAAAACGATGAATGTCGCAGCTGTGGACACCAGCAAGCTTGAAAGTTATAAAAAGACACTTTTGGATTTGAATACAGTTGAAAATAAAAACGAATATCAAAAATACCAGTTGAAACGTATTGTTGATGAGTTATCTGATACTATCCCTGAGTTAGCAGCTGCATATGATGAAGAAACCGGAAGTATTAGTTTAACAAATCAAGAGATTGAGAAGTTACTTGATAACCAAAAAGCACAGGTTATGCAAGCATCAGCGCAAGAAGCATTAGAAAAGGTATATCAAGCACAATTTGATGCAACGTTAGCGTTGACGCAGGCACAGGATGGATTGACAGAAGCGCAGAAGCGTTGGAATGAACGTGTTGACGAAGCTCTTGGTCCAAATCATCAGGTGGTTGAGTCTTTGCAAGATTATTATGATATTACAGGTAATACTGATGATGAGCTAGAAGATTTGGCATTAAGTATAGAATCTTTGAGTGCAGAGGTTGATCGTGCTCAGGAAGCTCAAGATAAGGCAAACGAAACCGCAGAAGAGTATGAAAAGACGGTTGATCGGGTTAAGGAAAGCTTAATTGGAGAAACGGATGCCCAGAAAGAGGAGAAGGATGCAGTAGAAGACGGTACAGATGCAAAAAAAGGTGCAATTACAGTCAATCAAGATCTTCTCACCTCAGAAATTGAATATGCTGGTCAGACTTATAAAACAACCGGAGAGATAGCAGAGAAGTTTCAGAACTTGCAAGAAGCATATAAAAGTGCGTATGAAAGCGCTCAAGGCTCTATTATGGGACAGCTAAGTTTATATAGCGAATGGTCTGTTGGAGCAGAGATTACGGCTGCCAAAGCACTTGAAAACTTTGCTTCTTGCGTTAACGGAATGACCAATTATGCCGCAAATCTTGATGCATTGACACAAGGGGTAACAGATGTATCAACAAATTCGGTAGTTGCACTTGATACAGGATTTGTTCAATATTTGCGTGATTTAGGCCCTCAGTCAGCTTCTCTTGTGGCAGCGATTGCCCAGGAGATTAACGCAGGGAATGTTCAATATATTCAAGATCTGAATGACAATTGGGACAAGTACTACAATGTGTCAGTGGAGATTGCAGAGGAGAATGCAGAAGCTGAAACGGGTTTTAAAGAGTTTGCTGGAGATCTTATAAGCACCGCTCAGCAAACCGCTCAGGACGCAACTCAGGCTACAGCCGATGGAATTGATTCCAAACGTCCGCAGGTAGATGAATCTCTCCAATCAATTGCCTATGATTTTATGGAAAAGCTTACGATACCGGATGAAACAACAAAAATTGGTTCCGATAACATTGCTGGTTACGTTACTGGTGCGGAGTCAAAGCAACCAGAAGTGTCAACAACTGCAATTTCACTCGCAGGCGCAACAGAGGACGGCTTGACTGATACAGATGCGACAACACAGATTGGCTCTGACAATATTGTTGGTTACATTACTGGAGCAGAAGCGCAGAAAGAGAATGCCGAGAATACTGCAGTTGACATTTCCAATGCAACCGATGATGGTCTAGGATCTGCGGATACTGCCAAAACAGCAGGAAAATTGATGGCATCACTTCTTGGTGTGTTAGTTGCTGGAACAACATTGGCATGGATTGATGGTGTTGCAGTTAGTAATGCGATGAATCTGGGACTAGGTTCTGCTGATACAGCAGGAACAGCATCAAAGCTTTCAGACAAGTATGTCAGAAGGACTCGTGAATATCGGGGAGAGGCAGAGAGCGCTGGAAGATATCTGGCAGAGGGCTTTGCGGCAGGCATATATGCTGGACAGGGCAGTGTAGCAGCAGCTGCTGCTAGCTCAGCACGAGCGGCTCTTGCCGCATTCCGCGCAACCGCTCAGATTCATTCACCATCCGCAGCAGCAAAAGCAGATGCTCTTTTCGTTCCAGAAGGATGGGCAGGCGGTATTGAGGCTGGACAGGAACAGGTTGAAAAAGCGGCAGAAGAGACAGCAGAGGTAACACTTGATAGTTTTAAAGACTTTCTTTTGCCAGAAGTTGATACCAGTCTTGTGATTGATCAGCTGACACAGCAGCCGCAGATTCTGGCTCAGACAATTACTGAAAGCGGAACAGAATCAGTAGTGAGATCAATGCCAGTGCAGTCAGAATCAGCATCATCAGAGCCAGACTATGAAAAGGTAGGAGAGGCTGTTGCCAGAGCACTGGAAAACACAGAGGTGCGCTTGGATGGCAAGAAAGTTGGTAAAGTAATGACAGGTCGTATCAATGCCGGATTGCAAGAGTATGCACAGATGAATCAGAGAGGAGTGATGTGATGGATGGATTAATGATTGACGGAACAGATCTGTTAGAAGATTACGGATATGATATTGAGAGCATCACCATCCGTACAGCACCTGCTCCAAAGACAAAGTACATTGATATTACTGGTATGGATGGCAGCTTGGACTATACAGAGCAGGATGGTCAAGTACGATACAAAACTGGCACAATGGTGATCAAATTGTCAAAGCAGACTGATATGAGCGAGCACTATCAGCAGATGGCCGTCCTAAAGAGACTGTGCCATGGCAGAAAGTGTAAAATAATCCTCCCATACGATCCAGAGTATTACCTGGTGGGACGAATTTCCTTGAAAGATTCCTGTGAAGGTTATTGGTCATCTGCGGAGCTGACAGTCACATATGAACCGTATCGATACAAGATAAAGCCTACCATTCGGGAAAAGCAGATATCAGGCTCAGCAGAATTGATTTGCAGAAATCTTGGAATGAGTGTGATTCCAACTATCAATTGCAGTATAGCTATGCGAGTAACATTTAATGGGGCAGATTATAGCCTTGCAGCAGGAAACAATACTGTTGATGATATTATTTTTTCAGCCGGAGACAATAAATTGATTTTTTCTGGGACTGGAAAAGTAACGGTAACATATCAGGAGGGATGGCTATGATTGTGATTTATGCGGATGGCAAAAAGATATATGATCCTCGAATTGAAAAGCTGCAGTTGGAAGAAGCAGAGTTAAGCCAGACAAAAAACAAAGCAGGATCTATAACGTTTACTATTCCTGCGGCTCATACATATGCACAAAATCCAATCATTCCGGGTATCACACGTATCGTAGTAAAAGAGGATGAAGAGATTGTATTCAAAGGGCGCATCACAAAAAACAATCCGAATTTTTGGGATGATTCTGAGTGTACAGCAGAAGGTGATCTCGCCTATCTAAATGATACAGTTGTGCGTCCATATGAGTATGCTGGAAGTCCAAGAGAGTATTTTGCCTTTCTGATCGAACAACATAATGCACAGGTAGAGAAAGAGCGTCAGTTTGCGGTGGGAAGAGTCACAGTTGCAGATCCGAATGATTATATTGTTCGATCAAGTGCACAATATCCATCAACCTGGGAAGAACTGGAAACGAAACTGCTTGATTCTATGGGTGGTTTTCTGGTGGAACGCTGGGAAGATGGCGTAACCTACTTAGATTACCTGGCAGAAATCAGAGAAAACAATGACCAGGTCGCAAAGTATGGAGAAAATATTGTAGACATTGATCGGATACAGGAGGTCGATTCCGATTTTGCAACAGCAATCATTCCGCTTGGGAAAAAGCAAGAGACCGAGGAGGGCAAAGAAGCACGGTATCTGACTATCGAATCAGTAAATAATAGCACTGATTATGTTCAGAACAACGATGCAGTATCAAAGTATGGCTTGATCTTAAAGACGGTGGAGCATGAGGATGTAACGATTCCAGAAAACTTGCTTCGTAAAGGACAAGAAGATCTGACAGAGGCGATCAAGTCGATTGAGTCAATCACAGTGACTGCAGCAGATCTATCTGGAACTGGATCCAAGGTTGAGTCCTTCCGTTTCATGAAGAATGTAAAATGTATAAGCAAACGTCATGGACTGGATTTTCGAAGTCCTATTGTAGCACTTAACAGAAATCTTCTGGATCGCTCAGATTATAAAATTACGGTTGGGGATACACAGAAAACCTACACAGGAACGTCAGTGACAAGTAAAAGAGATTCTGAAAGCAAGTCAGAGGAAATCATTGACTTAGAGAGAGAAGCTCGTAAAAAGGCAATACAAGAGCTTGTAAGTAAAATGGAAAAAGCTTCTGGCTTATATGTGACAGATATAGGAGAAGATGGCGCACATAATTGGTATTTACATGACAAGAAAACAGTGGAGGAATCTTATGTAATTATTCAAGTTAATGATGCTGGAATCCTTTTTTCAGACGATGGTGGAAAAACCTATAATGGAGTCAGTTGGGATGGAATCGCAATCCTAGAAAAGATCTACACAATCGGTCTTGATGCAACCTATATAATTACAGGTATATTAAATGCTGATATCGTAAAGATCAAAAACCTTCACCTGCAGGACATCAGCGATAGCAAAGGTGTGACGCTAGATGTCACACTGAATGAGATCACAGCGGATGTATCATCAAAATACACGGAGCTGGACGGTAAGATCAGTGAAAATTCCGCCTCAATTAGCATGTTGCCAGATTCCATAAAGTCAACGGTAAAAACAACCTATATTGATCCGCTGACAGGCCGAGTATCTAATGCAGAGTCTGATATAGATGCTGCTGAGAAACGAATCACTCAAAATGAAAAGGATATTCTTTCAGCGCAATCAAGCATAACGCAAACAGCATCGTCTATAACAGCAGATGTGTCAGCAAAGTATAAAGAGCTGGATGGAAAGATCAGCGATAACAGTGCCTCAATCAGTCTTCTGCCAAATTCCATTACGTCAACGGTGAAAACAACCTATATTGATCCTTTGACAACTCGTATGGAAAGTGCTGAAGCAAGTATAAAAATTAATGAACAGGGTATTGAAAGTAAGGTTAGTAAAAACTCTGTCATTTCCAGCATAAATCAATCTTCTGAGTCGGTTACTATCAGTGCATCAAAAATCAACTTAAAAGGAGCAGTTACAATATCATCATTGGATAGTGATCTTAAAACCTCTGTAAATAATGCAAATACTGCCAGTTCAACACTTTCTAATTGGAGTTATGATAATAACATGACAACTATAGATGGTGGAAAAGTTGCAGCACAGACGATAACGGCAGGTCATATCGCAATTGGAGATTTTACGAATTATGCAACAGTAACTGAGAATGACGCTGCTACTCTTTTATCAGATCAGGCAATTTCAAGCAGTTCAACTCACGGAGATTGGATTGAAAAGAAAGATAAGCAAACTGGATTGAAGCATCTATTCGTTTCCCAGCTTTATTGTATAAATTCATTTGTTAAGGACGATATTTTGAAATTTGACTTTAATGTTTGGTGCGAAGCTGCTCAAACGGTAACGTATGGTATATGGCTTTATGATGGAAGTAAAACTTTTAAGACAGGTGCTTGGAATACCGCAGAAGTTCCTGAAAAGGGTGCTTTTCGAAATTTTACTGGAACAGTTAAAGTACCAACATTGCCCATAAATACAAAGTATTATCGAGTCGGATTTGAATTTAAAAAATATGACTCTACATCAAGAAACTGTGTGCAAAAAGTGAAGGTTACAAAAATCTCAGGGTATTTACAAGTTGGTGAAGGATATATAGACTCTGCTGGACCTTTCAAGATAGGTTGTATGCAATCAGTTGGAGAACTTAATGATGATGTCGAATTTAAACACGCCATTTTCGTAGATTATGGTATTGAGTTACTTGCTGGAAACGATGGAGCCACACCGTACATAGATTTTCACACAGAAGCAACTAGTCATGACAATTCGGCATATGACTATACTGCTAGACTACAGAATACACAGAAAAGCTGGATAACTTTTTATGGTTTATCAGATGGAAAAAATACCCCGGCTGGGTGCACTGTTCAAAGTGCCCAATTTCGTGGCACTCTCGTAAATGATTCTGATAGGCGCTTGAAACAGGATATTGTCGACCTAAGTATTGATGAAGTTTTAAAGGAAATATCAAAATATAGACCTGTAAGTTATAAATACATCAACGGCGTAGATGATAATGTTCACCATGGCTTAATCGCTCAGGAAGCACAAGAAATAGCTCAGTGGGGACTTGTTGATGATCGTGGAGAATATCTTGCCATTAACTATATTGATCTTATTTCCGATCTCATTAAAACAACACAATATTCTTTGAAAGAAATAGAAAAACTCAAAACCATTATAGACAATTGAGGAATAAACATTATGAATGAGAAAAATGAAATCAAAAAGCCCGACTCTCTGATTGTGGCTGGCGCTCAGTCTGAGTTATGGCAGACAATCAAAAGCTATAATTTTCCCCTATATCTCTGGGAACTGATAGCAAAGTCACTTTATCTTGAAATCAAGGGAATGTATAAAGATCAACTAGAAAATGATCAGGCTGCTTATGATCAGAAGCGAAAAGAGAGTGAAGAGCAGAAAGAAGTGTCGAATAGGAGTGATTGAGTGACGTAATTAGATGACGAGGAAGGAGAAGCAGCATGATAGCAGAATCTTATATGTTGGATATGACTCCAGCAAATACTTTTCCGATTGTTATCAATGTATCACAAAGAGATGATGTAGGAAGAACAATCAGTTTCCAATTATTTAATTCTTCTGGAACATGGGTACTTCCAGAAGATGCAGTTATTACTTTGGAAGGTACAAAACCAGATAAGAAAGCATTTATTGCAAAGGGACAACGAGCAGATAATATAGTTACTTTTGTTATCCGTAAGCAGATGACAGTTGTTTCGGGACGGGTACGATGTAAGGTGAAAGTTGTATCTGGAGAGAAGGAACTTGAGTCTGCTCCTATTATCTTGAGAGTGGATGAAGCTGGTATTAAAGAAGATGCAGATATATCAAAATCTGACATTGCAGATGCAGTTGCCGATGCAACTCAAAAAATTGTAGATCAGGTAGCTGCAGGGATTCCAGCTGATTATAGGGTGCTGTCAGCTCAGACAAATGAGAACACGGAAAATTTAAAAACAGCTGAAGAAAAACTTAAAAAGCTTCAGGAAGAAGTAGCAAAGATTAAGTCGGAAGGTGTCGATGGGGTTCTTAATGAAAATGATGTTAAGAATGCAGTCGATAAGTATATGGAATCCAATACCGTAGATGGGCTTTTTACTCCAAACAACTTGGTATTATATGAAGAAGTAGGTGATGAGGATTCAGCGCCGATCACAGCCGCAGATATTATATCGGAAGTACTGGCACAGTTAGAACTGAAATCAATTGGAGGTTATAAACTTGGACTTTACATGGGATCAACATTGATTGACAGTATAGAACTGGAAGAATTTAGAGCATCTGACATTATATGTACAGGATTGAGTATAGAACCAGGAGAAACAACTGTGTATGGAAAAGCAACTGTAGAGCTGATTGCAAAAGCAACGCCGGTTGATTGTACTCAAAAGGTCCGCTGGTTTTCTGGTGATGAAGCTATGGCAACTGTGCAAAATGGTACAGTACAGATGACTGGCAAATCAGGCAGCGTATCTATTATGGCAGTGTGTGGAAACTACAGAGCAACCGCGAAGATTACGGTTGAGCAGTATGTTTATACAGATTTTGATTGGCAGATTGGACTTTTGGGTGAGACCATGGGAGCAGCGTATTCTCGTAGCTCGGATTCACAAAATATGCGAATTTCATCTGCGTATATTGCCACTCCAGTTGATACAGAAATTATCATGACTGGAGGAACTGCCTATAAGTTTGAAACATTTTTCTATAAAGATGGAAAATTAGTTGCGCGTGGTGGTAAGTGGGATAATTGTAATATGACAGTAAAAATCAAGGCAGATGAGTATGATGGTATTGCAATTAAAGTAATAAGAAATGGTTATGCAAAATGGGATGATACCTATATTGAAGCATTTGCTAAAACCGTTAGTATTCAGAGTGTGTGAGGAGGACAGAAATGGCATACAATCTTATTACAAAGGATGGACAAGTTCTTGCGAAGATCTTGCAGTTTGTGGCTACGGATGAACAGGTCAACGCGGCGGTTACTCAGTACCTGCATGAAAACGGGATTTCTCTGGCAGAAGGAATTGATCTAAAAAAGCTGAGTGGGACAGTTGCAAAGAACAGTTCCGAAATTATCGGTCTGAAGGAATCTGTTTCCGACATTAAAAAAGCGCAGACCAATATCCTGTTGGAATATAAAGACCATTTCCTGCCGTCATGGGAACGGGGCTATATCAATGAGATAACCGGAGTAGATACAGGAGACACTGCATATGCCAGAAGCAATGGGTATCAAAAGATTACATCTGGTGATACTGTGTTGATCAGTGGGTGTCCATCTGGATATACGTGTGCATTTTATTTTTATGATACAGATAAGAAGTTTGTTGGAGCATCAGAAATGCTTCCGGCAAATGGAACTTATAAAATTCAGAGTTCCCAGATCGGCTGGTATGTGCGAGCAGTGGTGTATGCGGCCAACATTGATTTAGATGCAATCAACATTATTTTTGCAGGATCAGCAGTATCAAAGCTACTGGAGCAGGCTGCGCCAGAACAGGAAAGTTCGATACTCTTGGGGGAAGAGGAATTGGATTCAGCAGGAAAATTAGAATTGAATGTGACCAAGGCCTCCATTGAAGCAGCACTGAACGCAAATTGTGCATTGATTGCGTTTGAGACTGATCTGCATATTGGATGTCCATCCGGACAAAATACGGATACAATTGCAAAAGCAGCGACAAAGATCCGCCGTCAGTTGGCAGCATACAATTCCATTGCAAAAGCATATCCGGTTGACCTGTGCGTATATGGAGGCGATTATCTCAATAACTCATCGCAGACCAATAAGGAGACAGCAATGGAAGCATTGAAAGCTGTAAGATTGTTGGTGGATCAGACTGCAGGTGCACCAATCATTATTACAAAAGGAAATCACGATGATAATACGATGTATACCGATTATAAGAACGGATACATTTCGATTGATTCCTTGTATAAAACCTTGACCTATAAGAACAGTACAATGGCTGTTCGCAATGCAGATTATCTGGAAATGTCCTATGGATATTATGATATTCCAAATAAGAAAATCCGAGTGTTTATTTTAAACACTTTGGACCTTCCAACGGAACTGGATGAGGATACAAATAAACTTGCTTATTCTGCACAAAACGATTCTGGATTTCGACAGGATCAGTTGCAGTTTGTTGCAGACCATTTGCAATTTTCTGAAAAAGGATGGCAGGTGATGTTTTTCTGCCATCATCCAATGATTCCGTTTGAGAAAGAAACTACGGAGGCAGACGGATATTCTGTTAGTGGAAAAGGTGGGTGTGTATTAGCAGCACATGGCAGCCAAGCAATGCTTGATATTATCGGTGCATTTGTAACTGGAACAAAAGGCATAGTGACAAATACAACACAAGATTTTGAAACATCTGTATCCTATGATTTCACAAAGAATAGATCGAATACAGTAATTGCGTGTGTTTATGGACACACGCATGTTGTATGTCATAAAATTGTGGACGGGATTCATCATATTGCCACGCGTGCAGTTTATGGTCATCCAACTTATAAATATGTTTCAACTGGCAATTACTTTGTCGTGGATCGGAAAAATCGAGTACTGAAATTGATTGCAAACGGAGATGGTGATGACTATGAGTTTGCATACTAAGTGGCAGTATGCGGTCCGGGCTGGTCCGAACCATTGCAAAAGATTGCTGCTTTTAGGCAGTGGAAAATCAAGTAAACGTTGCGAAAGCGCAGCGGAAAGGACAAAATTATGAAAGTATTAGATACATATAATGCAGCTGCAGGTGCAGTGATTGCCGTGCTCAGCTATATCTTTGGAGAGCATTGGGCATTATTTGCCCTGTTCTTGGCATTCAATATTGCTGATTGGCTCACTGGCTGGGCTAAGTCAAGAATGGCTCAGAAGGAAAATTCAGCGGCAGGATGGAAGGGCGTACTCAAAAAGCTTGGCTATTGGCTTATGATCGCGGTGGCTTTTGGCGCGTCAGCCGTTTTTGTTGAGATTGGTGCGACGCTGGGTATCAATCTTGAGATTACCGTGCTGTTAGGCTGGTTCGTCTTGGCTTCACTGATTGTCAACGAACTTCGCTCAATCCTTGAAAATTTCGTGGAAATGGGCTACGACGTTCCGCGTATCTTAACGAAAGGCCTTGAGGTAGCAGACAAGGCGATCAATCAGCCAGGACAGGATGATAAGGAATAATCTATTAAGACAGGAGGGCTTCGGCTCTCCTTTTTTGCGCCAGCGCAAGTTGGCAGAAAGGATGAAAATGACAACAGCAGAGTTAGTAAAAATAGCAAAGGTAGTATATGCAGAAGGCGGAATTTTCTCGGGAAAGAACTACAATGCCTTATTGGCCATCGCACAGTGTATCCATGACCTGCTTCCATCTTATAAGGACTTGGACACTTGCTTAGAATCTGCATTTACGGCGCCTTCAGATCAGTACGATCCGCAGTGTTTGCAGGCAGCGCAAGCCGTTTTTGAGCAGGGAGAACGCCGTTTTTCGGACGCAGAGATCTTGCAGTTCCGGAGCTACACAAAGTATTCCGATGGGCATGGCAATCCTGACAAGGAAAAACTTGCAAACTTGTACACAGCCTATGACTATTTGGGCAGTGATTCCATATCACAAGAGTGGGGACACTTTTATTTTGGCAAAAAGAAGGAGGAAAAGAAGATGAGTTTTCGTATGTTAGTTATGGCTGGACACGGTCGAAACGTAGATGGATCATGGGATCCGGGTGCAGTAGGATGTGGTTATCAGGAGGCTAACTTAACTCGTGAGTTGCGAGATCTGATTAAGGCAGCAGCTGATCGAGCAGGTGTACCGTGTGATGTGGCTCCAGATCGTAACCATTATTCCTATTTTAAGAATGGTGGCCAGTATGACTTTACACCGTACAATTACGTGCTTGAGGTGCATTTCAATGCATCTGCCACTGCTGATTTCGCTGGTGACGGCAAGATGAAAGGTTCCATGGTCTACATTGATAAATCCGAGACTGGCCACTCTGTCGAGGACGCGATCTTGAACAACCTCTACTCCATCGGCAGCAGGCAGGCATGGGATGGTGTGGTAGTCACTCAAAGGCAGGAATCTTATAAGAATGGTCTTATGGTGCAGTCAAAGGTACGTGCGCAGGGCGTGTCCCACGTGGTGCTGGAAACTTGCTTTGTGACCGATCAGGACGACATGGACTGGTACTTAGTCAATAAGAGCAAGATTGCACAGGCAATCATTGCCGGTATCCAGCAGGGATTTGGTCTTAACTATACGAAGGCAATCACCCCATATATGGTGAAAGTAGATGTTGCCTCCATCCCAGATCACGTCCTCAACATCCGCGAGCAGCCGACCATTAACAGCCCAGTTACTGGAAAGATCACTGAAACGATGTCACTCACCATCGTTGATGAAGCGTCCGGCACTGGAGCGTCAACGTGGGGCAAGCTCAAGAGTGGCGCAGGATGGATCAGCTTAGATTATACGAGCAAATAAAATATGTATAGAAGAAATCCCTCCAGCGGCAAACTGGAGGGAAGAGACCTATTATATTCATCTAAATCCGTGTCATGTCGTGTCATATTTCGTGTCATATAGATGGCTAAAATGATAAAATAGAATATAAAATATCAAACATCTATATATAATAAAAAATGTCCGAAACCCCTTATTTTAAGCGGATTCTCGAAC
>OLVO01001891.1_pt1 | contig 20310 bp, 14 predicted proteins | sample 1672571 | NCBI WGS metagenome assembly OLVO01 (sample SAMEA3136700, study PRJEB25190) | human gut metagenome | biome: human gut; feature: human-associated habitat; material: faeces | place: Austria | collected 2013
TAAGCCACCGTACCCAATTAAATGGCCACCGTTCCTGTCACCCTGGTTGCATTCGGTCATTGAATGGCCGAGGATTCCCACACCAGATTCCTAAATAAATATCAATAATTTTTCTTAACTCTGGCTGCCCTGTTAAAGACAATAAGTCCAATCACAAAAAACAAAGAGATTGCTCCCACTCCAATATTTACTTTTCCGGTCAGCTGTGAGATAAGACTAATCACACCTGTCCCCAAGAAGGAAGCTCCTTTTCCACATATATCCATAAGTCCAAAATATTCTCCTGATTTTTCCAATGGAATGATTCTGGTAAAATAAGATCTTGATAATGCCTGGATTCCTCCCTGAAACATGCCAACCATAATTGCCAGAACCCAAAACTGCCATTGCTCTTTTAAAAACATTGCAAACACAGCAATTCCAAAATATGCTATAATACAAATTATTATTAATTTTTCTGTATCATAATGATTTGATAACCTTCCAAATAAAATTGCAAACGGAAAAGCCACAAATTGTGTTACAAGAAGTGCTAACAACAATCCATTACTGTCAAATCCAAGTGCTGTGCCATAGGCTGTCGCCATATCAATGATCGTATAAACTCCATCAATGTAAAAGAAAAATGCCAGTAAAAATAAGAATATCTTCTTTTCGTTTTTTACATTTTTTAAAGTAATAACAAGGCGCTTAAAACTGTTTAGAACTGCTTTTGGTCGTCTTTCCACATAATTCTTCTGCTTATAGCATTTTAAAAGTGGAATCGTTGTGCCAATCCACCATACTGCAACAATTACAAAAGAAATCATCATCGCTGTCTCTGTGCTAATTCCGATCTTTCCAGCTCCAAGTACAACTCCAAGACATACAATAAATGGAATACAGCTTCCAATATATCCCCATGCATAGCCCTGTGAGGATACATTGTCCACCCTATCATCTGTCGTGATATCTCCAAGCATTGAATCATAGAAAATCAGACTTCCAGAAAATCCAATCTTTGCAATAATATAGATCAGCAAAAATACTAACCACTGTCTGGCAAATCCAAGTGCAAGACATCCAATTCCACCGATTAGCATCGTAACAGTAAAAATTGGCTTTTTCAATCCCTTTGTATCTGCCAAGGTTCCAAATATTGGTCCAAGAATTGCAACAATTATGGTTGCAATTGATGCTGCATATCCCCAGTATGCAAGATAATTTGCCGAAGAAATCCCTGCGTTTTCTGCCAGATAGTTAAAGTAAATTGGCATGATCGTTGATACAAGCAATACAAATGCAGAATTTCCAACATCGTATAGCACCCAGTTTTTTTCTTCTCTTGTCATTCCAACTTTCATCACTTTACTCCTGTTCTATTCTTTTTCCACTGAATGTAAAATCATATAATGCATTTAATTTATTTTCTTTTAAAATATATTCACTATACTCATTGATCAAACAAACTGCTCTCTCTTTTGCTGCTTGATACAGCTGTTTCAATTTTCTAGTGCTGTCCTCACAGGCTGAATTAGCCTTAAAATTAACCATTAAACCGTGCATTTCTTTATAATTTCCAGTCAGATGAAGAAGTGTGTACACTATCATTCTTTTTAATTTTGACGGTGCAAGCAAAAGATGATTATACTTAATCATTCCCTCTAGTGCAGTCTCAATCTGCTTAGGACTTGTTTCTGGAAAAAATGCTGCAATCACTTGGGCATTTTTTATAGATGGCACGATATGTTTTGTCAACTCATGACGAATCGGATCCAATCCATCTTCTTCCATAAGACTTCTGTCAAACTCAACTTCAATCTCCGCATGTGAGATTCCGCTCTTTGCTATTTTCTCATCAATATATCCATGACATGTTGAATCCAGTGCGAAATGGCAAATAAATCCAAAAATATAGGCAAGTTCTTCTTTTTTTCTCGAACTGTTCTCAATAACTTTTGCTGCTCTCTCAAAAAAAAATTTTCCAGAATGCTCGTGCAGTCGATATCCTATTGAATTTACCGGATCCACTTTCAGTGGATGATAATAGAACAGAATGTCAGGTCCATGCAGACCGATATCATAAAGTTCCTTATTTTCCATAATAATCTCTCGAACAGGATCTGAAAGTTGTTTAATCACTTCCTGCCCCATCCTATAATGCGCATATGTAGATGGCATAATTTTTTCTCTCTTTCTAAATTTATACGCCAGAGTCAATTTTTTTGACACCAACTTCTAATTCAGATTTTATTATAAAGCGCAAAAATTCTCTCTGCTATCATGCCAATGTTAAATAATGTAAAATTTAAGTCAAATTGAACCACCGTATCCAATTAAATGGTCACTGTTCCTGTCACCATAGTTGCATGAAAAAATCAGCCCGCAGAATCTTATGCCGCTAAACATAAGCTCTTGCAGGCTGACTACAAGTGAACAGTTAATTTTGGGGGTATATCAATTATCCAACCAGCTTGTATTCTTTCAAAAGCTTGTCGCGATATTCTGCATCATCAGAGGCCTTTTCTACATCACTGTACTTTTTCTCAGCAAGAAGAATTTTTACCAATTTTGCCATCAGATCAACACCTTTCTTTTCAGCTTTCTCTGTCTCTCTTCCAATAATCGTATTTAATGCATCACTCATAGTGTGGATACCTCCTTCCGCGCTCTTTTCTTTATTTTCATTATACGCTTCAATAAATCTGTAGTCATCACCCATTACACTTAGAAGTTCCAATGTTTCCTTAACATGATCGATTGTCTGCGGATTTGGCACGTAATCATTCGTCAGTCTCTGCTGAACAAAATAATCTGCAACAATACGGAAGTCACTCGTAAACTGCTCTACCTTCTCTTTCGGAAGATACGCAACTGAAAATATCTTCACCTTATAATCGTTTACATATTCTTTCAGCTCTTCTGGAATCTCCAGACAATCTCTCAGCGAAATTTCATCATCCCACTTGGGATTCGTTCCAAAATACAGAACAAACGTGACAACCGGATACTTCGGTTCCTTTGAATCATACTGTGAACGGTACTCTGCACCATCATATCCGATAATTCTCAAAGGCATCAGTTTATCCACTCTTGTCTGATTTTCTGTTCCAATGCATGCCAGACGGATGGTTCCGTTTCTCCACGCCTTTGCAACATCTCGTTCCTGACCATGAATTTTCCCATCCACTTTATAAGAAGAATTTGATGTCCGATCTTCCAAGTCATCTGGTTTTATCAGTCTTCTTCCGTTGAAAAGCAGCACATTCGCTATGTCAGCAAACACATCATTATAGCCTTCCAGCGTTTTTTCTGCTATGTCTTTTTCAGCCACTTCGTCACCGCCTTTCGTTACAGAAACCTCTAACATATTATATTTTCATATTACCACAAAGCCCACTGCATAACAAGCAGCCTTCCTATATTTTTTACTCAAAATTCAAAAACAAACCAAACTGCATGGTTTTACTGGGATAGGCACTAGCTCTTTCTCTAATCTTCTCGTTTTGTGTACACAGATACTTCTTGAACCACCGGGACACTAATTAAGCCACCGTACCCAATTAAATGGCCACCGTTCCTGTCACCCTGGTTGCATTCGCATATTGCATTTCTCCCTTCTGAGTGTGTTCTTTTCAGTTACATGACTATACCAGAAGTCGGGGAAATAGCAATTCATCAGATCTACCGAAAATGCGTGGAGGAGATTGGGGATAGTAGACAATATGGGGCTATTGGGGTAAAAGAAAAGCCATGGCTTGCGCCATGACCTTCCTTTTATCGTTCGCTTGTCGCTACACCTGCAAGTTTGACGGTAACATCATATGTCGTTGTATCATTTTCAATTGCTTTACCATTGACGCAGTCAGCATCGGTGCCTTCCATCCATATATATACATGAATAATTGTTCCATTGTAGTCTACTTTTTCGGCGATTGGCATAGAACCATCTGGTACTGTATAATTATCGCCACTTTTGCTGGCAACCCAGTTTTTTCCACTTTGATCTATAAATTTCCCATCACCTGTTCCAAATATATGATTATAAGAAGATGCAACTAATACAGGATTTCCATTATCATTCTTTATACTCGTCCAGCCATTAATTGCAGCAAAATCATTACCTTGACCAGTTTCGTCTTTTACAGCATAAACAACCTTTAACGTTTCGGTTCCTGTTCCCTTTCCGTCTGTTCCTACTGGCTCAGTAGCAATTGCAACACGAAGCGAATCTGTAAATGTAGAAACTCCATTACCATTTTTTGCAGTAATCACAATTGGTGGCTCATTACCATCATCTTCCAGATATACATCTGCTAAACCTGTTTGTGAAATTGTGTAGACGATATAGTCACTCTTGATAAAGGCAAAATATTTTTTATCTAATGTATATTGTCCCGGTTTTGCATCCACTCCTGTATCAAAATCAGGAGATTTATAATTAACCACTTTTCCGGCATCATTCATACTTTGGCAAATGTACCAATTTGTTATATCATCGGAAGAAGCCGGACTTAGAATACCTCCATTTGAAAATGCCTCCAGTGATTTCGTGCCGCTACCATGATCAGCTCCAGAAGCAGCATCATTAATCTGCAGAACAAATCCATTTGTTTTTGCACTTACTGTATTTGTAGTTGCTTTTACTGTGTTATTTGCAACATACCAGGCATAAGTAGCAGAAGAAAGTGCAACCAAAGCAGTTAATGCACCTGCTGCTGCGCCGATTAATTGTTTTTTCAGCATCGAAATGGTGTTATTAGTATTCATTATAATCCCCTTTCTGTGAAATTGCTGATATTCCGAAAAGCAGGATTATGTTCCTACTTTTCGGAATATCCCCCACGCCACAACCGTGGGGAACAAACTATAATATTGCTTTATATATTATTTGCTTTCATTAGGTGCATTTACTTCCTGATTCTGTGTATTAACAGGTGTTGCTGTAAATGTAACAGTTGCACCGATAGCAGTCAGCTTATCCAAATTGTCTGTAAAAACATTTGTTTCAGAGCCATCATAGAATACATAAACATCTACATCTACAGAGGTGTTAGCATCGATTTTAGCAGAAAGAACTCCTTCTGAGTTATTGCCTTCTGCCGATATATTATCTTTATATTTTGTTAAAACAGCACCATCTGTACTCTTTTTGTAAACGGCCCATTTGTCACCACATACTACCAATACAGAGAGTGCATCTTCAAGTCCGTCAGTACCTGTTGAAGTGAGCTCAATGCCAGCTACCTTTAAATTACTAAAGGAACCAGCCTTTGCGTCAGCAGTACCAATTTTAAAGCTTTTCTTAATGGCAAATTCACCGTTTACGGCTGCAGTACCATCACCAACCTCATAGCGTGAGTTATTTAATTCAGCCGCCGCATCTGATGCGCTTGCATAAGCAGACTTAAATAACGGTGTTTTATCTGTATTCTTTACAACCTGTGCCGGATACAGCTTTACATCTGCTTCATCTGCATAAGAAATAGAGGTTGCAGAGTCTTTTGTTATTGCGGTCTTATCAATTTTCAGGAACGGTGCATTACTCTGTGCACTAATTGTACTTGTTGTTGCTTTTACCGTATTATTACTTACAAACCACGCATACGTACTTGATCCCAGCGCTACAGCGGCTACGCATACCATGGCAACCGCTGCGCCAAGCTGTTTTTTAAGAGCTTTTACGCTTCCTAAATTTTCTTTCTTCATTATAATTTCCTCCAATCCTTTACGACTGAATTGTATATTTCTTTTTATCGGACAAGGCTTTTGTACTCAGATCAGGCTCTCACCGGGCCCGGTTAATTGAGTTATCTCCTCTGCCGTTTTCGGTGAGGATATGATCTCAATACAAATTCATCTTTTATTCGGTCTTTTTTATTCAGCCGTTGGAAAATTCCCTTGTGGAATCCCCCCGCCTTTTTTGCAAATTGCAATCTAGGACTTTTTTTTAACTACGGATACCTACGAATTGCTCTGTTGCATAGCAACTTTCGCCCCTAGTATCCTATATATAATCGGTGGTTGTGGCACCGCTTATATCTATTTACTGATTTCTTCTGTTTTCCCAGGTGATTACCCTGTCACTGTAATAGCTGTCGTTTGGTGCTTCGTTTCCGGCGGCATCAATTGGCTTGTCGTCAAACAGTGTATCTTTAATATCAGTAACAAATTTCCATAACAGACTTGACTGATCGTCGTAGTCTGAATCTATGTTCATGCTAAGTTCGACGCTTCCTCCGATAATGCGGTCTACGCACTCTGGATCGTCGCCTTCCATCCATATTACAATTGTGTATTTATCTACGTTTCCGACAAGAAAATTTTGTTCTTCATAACTGCACACAATCGTATCGGACTCAAAATTTACACATCCTTCTTCTGGCTCTCCGTTTGCAGAAGGCTCTGCGTAGACGGTACGCTCTCCATTTCTCCAGACTGCTACTCTTACAGCTTCTTCTGCACCTTTTGAGCATGAGTCAAGTGTAATGGATGCAACATAACCTAAATCTTCCTTTCCTGCATTTCTAAGATAATATGTGTACGCCATATAGTTTTTTCCATTATGACCGCCTTCTATATCATCCACATCTTCAGGAATATCTTCAATTGAGATGTTTGTCGCATCTTTTACTGTGCTTGCAGTAAGTCGTGCTGTCGCACCCTTGAAGTCTCCAGTATCGGCGATACTGACACCTTTTCTGTACAGCTCCAGTCGGTTCAGGTTAATAGTGAAGTTGCCCATCTTCTCCTGCATGAATGCAGTAATAAAGAGGATGCAGACAACTAGCATTAACGTTAATAGAAGTAACTGCAGCTTGTCAAGACGAAGCAGAGCTGCTCCAAGTTTTCGGCGCTTTCTGTGAGGCATATACATGCTGACGATATCTTCCATATCTTCTGGCTTTAAATCGTCACCATATTTTTGCATCAAAGCTTCCAGCTCTTCGATACGTATAATTTGATCTGTCTTTTGTTTCTTATTTTTTCTTAGTTTCATGACATTTACAGCTTATACCTTTTCTTTACATAAGCAACATATTCCTGCATCTGTTTGCGCTCTTCAAGGTCTGCAAAGCGCAGCTGAATACCTGCTACAAAACGAAAGGCACCGCCCTTTGGCAGTTCGCGCATCCAGCAGACAACGCCGACAACATCATGTGATTTCTGTCCGGATGATACTGTTCCTATTCGGGGCAGCGTAAAGATACAGCTCTCTCCAACATCAAACCAATGGTTCATATAAACAGCAAGACCATTGTTGGAAATATCCATCGTCTGTCCCTGCTCCTTATCTATTTCACCGTCTGAGTTGAGTGACCATGTATCCTGCATAAATTGAACTGGAAGTTCAATCTTCATACGAACATCAATACGCTTGATTAACTGCCGCTGCTCCGTGACACGGCGAACCTTCCAATAACGGCGTATACCCTCTTTTACCGTATCATCTACATAGCCTGCAATGATCTGTGCATCATCACCTTCTCCATACTGGAACAGCATCTTCTGAGTATCTTCTGGAATCAGCGCCTTTCCTCCAACCATTGGAACTGATACAAGAAACGCTGACTCGTCAATCGCCTTATTAAATGTGCATACCATATTAAATTTTGGTTCCTGACCGACTGGTGCGTCATATGCCACACGCATCTTCGCCCCGTGTTTGATTTGTAATGTTCCTGCCATTTATTCTTTAGCTCCTTGTCTGATCTGAGAATTTCCTGTCTGACTTTCCAAAGCTGTTTTACCCAGAACTTAATTTTCTAAAAGTGTCATTTTCCGCCATTTTAGGCGGTTTTTGGCACTTTTCACGGCTTCATTTTAACACATAAACATTAGAAAGTCTACTATATTTTTCGCTTCAAAAAAAGAACAGACAGTGATGCCCTGTCTGCTCTTTTTATTTATAACTATTACTTTAACTTTGACTCTCTGTGGATGATCTCTTCTCTTCCCGGTCCGTTTGATACGAGTGTGATCGGAACCTGAATCTCCTGCTCGATGGTATCGATATAGTTGCGGCAAGCCTCTGGCAGATCCTCGTAATTGCGGATTCCGCGGATATCGCAGTTCCAGCCTGGCAGCACCTTGTATACCGGCTTTGCCTTCTCAAGCTTCTGAGTGGTTGGGAAATCCTTTGTCACAACGCCGTCGATCTCATAGCCTACACACATCGGAATCTCCTTTAAGTAGCCTAACGGGTCAAGTACGGTCAGTGCAACGTTTGTTGCTCCCTGCATACGGCAGCCATATCTTGTTGCAACTGCATCGAACCAGCCCACACGTCTCGGACGGCCTGTGGTAGCACCAAACTCACCCTTATCACCACCGCGCTTACGAAGCTCATCAGCCTCCTCACCGAAGATCTCGCTGACGAATGCACCTGCGCCTACTGCACTAGAATATGCCTTTGCAACAGTTGTGATCTCGTTGATCTCATATGGCGGAATACCTGCGCCGATTGCGCCGTATGCTGCTAATGGAGAGGAAGAAGTTACCATCGGGTAGATACCGTGATCTGGATCCTTTAAGGTACCAAGCTGTCCCTCTAACAGAATCTTCTTGCCTTCCTTGATTGCCTGATGCAGATACAGTCCTGTATCAGCTACGTAAGGAGCGATCATCTCCTTGTACTCCATAAGTGTATTGAAAATCTCATCTGCATTTAATGGATCCTTGTGGTACAGATGAACAAGCATAACGTTCTTTAAGGTGCAGATGCGCTCGCACTTTTCCTTTAACTCGTCCATATCTCCGAACAGCTCACTTACCTGGAAGCCGATCTTTGCATACTTGTCAGAGTAGAACGGAGCGATACCGGAACGTGTGGAACCAAATGACTTTCCTGCCAGACGCTCTTCCTCGTAGGTATCCAGTGCTACATGATATGGCATCAGGATCTGTGCACGGTCAGAAACCATAATGTTTGGCTTCGGAACGCCCTGCTCAGTTAAGCTGTTTAATTCCTTTACAAAATACGGAATGTTCAGTGCAACACCGTTTCCAATTATGTTTACAGTGTGCTGTGAGAACACGCCGGATGGAAGAAGGTGCATTGCAAATCTTCCATAATTGTTGATAATTGTATGTCCAGCGTTGCTTCCGCCCTGGAAACGGATTACAATGTCAGACTCCTGTGCTAACATATCAGTAATTTTACCTTTGCCCTCGTCGCCCCAATTGGCGCCTACAATTGCTCTTGCCATATCAGTTACCTTACCTTTCTTATACGTTAATCTCTGCTGTCATACCAAGGTCTTCCTTGTTATTAGCAAGGATTGGATTTATTACTTCTGCGAGGAAATCCTCTACCTGCTCCTTAGAACGTCCTGTGTAACGCTCTGGATTCATGCACTGCTGCAGCTGCTCTTTTGTCAGGTGGAATGTATCATCTGCTGCAATCAAATCAAGCAGGTTGTTGTCAAGACCGTTTACCTTGACATTACGTCCAGCCTCCATGGACAGCTGGCGGATCTTCTCATGCAGCTCCTGACGGTCTCCACCTTCCTTTACTGCATCCATCATGATATTCTCTGTTGCCATAAATGGAAGCTCTGCCATCAGATGCTTGTGAATTACCTTCTCATAAACAACCATTCCGTCTACGATATTCAGATAAAGATCAAGAATACCGTCAACTGCCAAAAAGCCCTCTGGAATACTGATTCTCTTGTTTGCAGAATCGTCAAGTGTACGCTCAAACCACTGAGTTGAAGCGACAAGCATCGGATTCATAGCATCTGAGATCACATAGTCTGCCAAAGAAGCAATACGCTCACTTCTCATTGGATTTCTCTTATATGCCATTGCAGAAGAACCGATCTGATGCTTCTCAAATGGTTCCTCAACCTCCTTTAAGTGCTGCAGAAGACGCACATCGTTTGTAAACTTATGTGCACTCATTGCAATACCAGCCAGTACATTTAATACACGACTGTCTACCTTACGGGAGTAGGTCTGTCCAGAAACAGGATATACACCAGCAAAGCCCATCTTATCTGCGATCATCTGATCCAGTTTTCTGATTTTTGCATGATCACCGTCAAACAGCTCCATGAAGGATGCCTGTGTACCTGTTGTTCCCTTAGATCCAAGAAGCTTTAAGGAATCGATTACATAACAGATATCCTCATAATCCTGCACAAGCTCCATCATCCAAAGCGTTGCACGCTTTCCGACTGTGGTTGGCTGTGCCGGCTGGAAATGAGTGAATGCCAGTGTCGGCAGTGCCTTGTAGCGGTCTGCAAACTTTGCCAGCTCAGCAATGACATTGACTAACTTCTTCTTTACAAGCTGCAGTCCCTCACGCATGATGATCATATCAGTGTTGTCACCTACATAGCAACTGGTTGCACCCAGATGGATGATACCCTTTGCCTTTGGACATTGTACACCATATGCATAAACGTGAGACATAACATCGTGACGAACTTCCTTCTCTCTCGCCTTTGCAACATCATAATTGATATCATTCTGATGCTCTTTAAGCTCAGCGATCTGCTCGTCTGTAATATTTAATCCCAACTCCTTCTCGCTCTCTGCAAGTGCGATCCACAGCTTTCTCCATGTGGTAAACTTCTTATCCTGTGAAAAAATATATTGCATTTCCTTGCTGGCATAGCGCTCGGAAAGTGGGCTTGTATAACGATCTGTTGCCATAGTAAACCAACCTTTCTTCTATATCTTTTTACTTTTGATAGTCGCCGCGGATGTCCTCTGTCGGCGGATCCAGCGGATATTTGCCATTGAAGCATCCAGTACAAATGCCAAGTCCCTTTGACATTTCATACAGACATTCCTCGTCTAAGTATGCGAGGGAATCAGCTCCGATAATCTTACAGATTTCATCTACACTTCTGTTGTGTGCAATCAGCTGATCCTCAGATGGAATATCAGTTCCAAAGTAACACGGATGCAAGAACGGCGGTGAGGAGATTCTTACATGAACTTCCTTTGCACCTGCCTCACGAAGCATACCTACAATACGGTCACTTGTGGTTCCACGCACGATTGAGTCATCAATCATGATGACACGCTTTCCCTTTACAGCCTCTGTAAGTACGTTCAGCTTAATGCGAACACTTGACTCGCGGCTGCTTTGCTTTGGCTTGATAAAGGTTCTGCCGACATAGCTGTTCTTTACAAATGCCATGCCATACGGAATGCCGCTCTCCATCGCATAACCCATAGCTGCGACATTACCAGACTCCGGAACACCGACAACAAGATCAGCATTAACTGGGTGATGCTTTGCAAGAGAACGTCCTGCAATCAGACGGCTCTCATATACACTTACGCCATCAATATAGGCATCTGGTCTGGCAAAATAAATATATTCAAAAATACATCTTGCATGCTGCTCCTTTGGGATACACATGCTTCGGTTTGATTCAATTCCTTTTTGTGTGATGGTGACGATCTCGCCCGGCTCTACGTCACGGACAAATTCAGCACCGATAGTGTCAAGTGCACAGCTTTCTGATGCCAGTATATAGGCATTGCCACGCTTTCCGATACACAGCGGTCTAAAGCCATATGGATCTCTTGCTCCAATGAGCTTTCTCGGACTCATGACAACAAGTGAATACGCTCCCTTGATTTTTTTCATCGCCTCTGCGACAGCTGCCTGTACGGTCGGCTGTTCAACTCTGGCTCTTGCAATCATGTACGCGATAATCTCAGAATCGATTGTCGTCTGAAAGATTGCACCTGTTCTTGCAAGCTCCTGGCGCAGCTGCGGCGTATTGATCAGGTTGCCATTATGTGCCAGGCCTAGTGTTCCTTTGATGTAGTTTAATACAAGCGGCTGTGCATTCTCTCTCGTAGAACTACCTGCCGTCGAGTATCTGGTGTGGCCTACACCGATGTTTCCTTTCATTGACTCTAAGTCTTCCGGGGTAAACACCTCGTTGCACAGACCCATTCCTTTATGACTCAGTACTAGTCCTTTGGGACCGCTAGTGTCGCTTACCGCGATACCGCAACTCTCCTGACCTCTGTGCTGCAGAGCAAAAAGACCATAATAAATAGTCGACGCTACGTCATTGCCATCCATGTCGTAAATGCCGAACACGCCGCATTCTTCATGAAGATGGTCATCTACTTCGTATTGCTGATGTATCATTTGTCTTTTCCTTCCTGTTGTTGTGACATTCTCACACAGACGAAGCCCTTTTACCATTTGCTTCGCCAGCCTAGGTTTCATGGTGCCTTTACGCTTCTTGCATTCTTTTCTGCCAAACGCACACGAACAAATCTGCCGCATGGACACCACCCCTAATTATATATGACCGCCTGTCGAAAATCAAGATGAAATTAGCCAAATTTCATGTTTTGCTTAGTACCCGAATGTGCCCTCTAGTGATTCATCCTTTTCAATCCAGTCTGCTACCTTTACGACTCGGTAATTATCTTTATCATCACGCACATATACAGTCTCGATTCCTGCATTTATGATCATTCGCTTACACATGGAGCAGCTGTTGGAATTTTTTACATATTCACCTGTATCTGCTTCTACTCCTGTCAAATATAAAGAGCTTCCGATCATCTGATCTCTTGATGCACTGATTATGGCATTTGCCTCAGCGTGAACGCTTCTGCACAATTCATAGCGCTCACCCCTTGGAATCTGAAGTTTCTGTCGGATACAAAAACCTAAATCAGTACAGTTTTTGCGTCCTCGCGGGGAACCAACATAGCCAGTAGATACCACCTCATCATTTTTTACGATAACAGCACCGTAGCGGCGTCTAAGGCAGGTTCCTCGTTGGGATACGATCTCTGCCAGATCCAGATAGTAATTGACTTTATCACGTCTCATGCAATATTACCTTCTTTCCCAGTTAACGTTAACTGTTAATGTCTTCGTTTCTTACGGTTATAATACACGAAAATAAGACCGCCTGTCAACTCTGACAGACGGCCTTGAATTTTAATTATTTATACAAGACGACGATATCCGATCGGCTGCTTGTTATAGAATACATTATCTACTACGATACCTCTCTCTGCACTTGCTGCATGAACCATCATGCCGCCGCCGATATAGATTGCTACATGGCCTGAGAAGCAGATAAGATCACCTGGCTGCAGCTGCTCGTATGATACAGCCTGTCCATAGTTGATCTGTTCGCCGGAGTAGTGCGGAAGGCTGATACCGAATGCTGCGTATACGTTCATGGTAAATCCAGAACAGTCAACACCGCCTCCTGGTGTCAGGTTTGTACCGCCCCATACATAATTACACTGTCCTACCCACTGCATTGCATAGTCTACGATAGACTGTCCATTACCGCTTGGAGCTGGTGCTGGTGCCGGTGCTGCCGGCTGAGTCTCCGGTGCCGCTGGCTGAGTCTCTGGGGCTGGCGCTGGAGCTGCCGGCTGTGTCTCTGGTGCCGCTGGCTGTGTCTCTGGTGCTGCCGGCTGAGTTTCCGGTGCCGGGTTTGCATATACTTCAAGGTTGGAGCTAAAATCACCATAATACATGGTTACAACATTATAGCCCTCCTGCTTTAAGGTCATACCTACCTGTGGTGAATACCATCCGTCGTAAATATCCTTTACAGTTCCATCACTGTAGCTTACTCTTACAAACAATTCTGCGGTGTAGACAACATCACCCACATACTTTGTACCGCCCTGATAGCAAGCCTCAATGCCTGTTACAGATGCTGCAGTCGGAACTTCTACACTTATGGTTTCATCAGATGCTGAGCTGCTTGGTGCTGTTGTCTCAGCTGTATTACTTGTTGTATTTCCCTCAGAAGATGCATCTGTTGATGGCTGTGTCTGAGTTTCCTGTACAGACTCTGCTGCTGCGGAGGATTCTGCTGCTGCCTCGCTTGATGCTACTGATTCTGCAACCTGAGTAAAGTAGCCGGAATCTGATGCTAACTTATATGCTGCATCTGCAAGTGCAAGTGCGCTTTCCTGCTCCTGCTTTGAGGTTGCTGCCAAATCTTCTAATCCAGAATCTGCTGCAAATTCGCTGTAGTAACCAAGAAGCTCTGCTGCATAAACGATAGCTGCATATGCACGATAGTAGCCTTCGCCTGTTCCCTCTGCCATTGCCTGCTCGTATACGTTTCTGGAGTAGTTGATATCGATCATGAAGTTCTCCAGCTCCTGAGATACAAATTCATTGTCTACCTTCTGAGCCTGAGCGAACTGAGTCTTAATGGTGATGCCGGACTTTGAAACATATCCAACCTCATCATTTGCAATATGTATCTTTACGAAATCACCCTGATCCTCGATGATTGCGTACTCTTCATCCTTGTATACAGTTCCAACAACATTTGCGCTGTCAGATGCACTGTCGCGAACATTTAACTGATCTGCTGTAACAACTGCATAGCGGTTCTGGATATTGTCCTCAGCAGTCTTGGCTGCTGTGCCAACTAATACGTAGGCTGCGCTTACATAACCTTCTACATCGCCGCAAGTGATACGATACCAGCTGCCTTCGCTGTTGTTTACGGAACTTTTGATGTTAACCTGGCAGTTACTGAAAAGTCTTCCGACTGTTACACTGCCTGTGGATGGCTGTTCACGCACGTTTAAGTAACCTGCTGCGCTTACCAGTCCTACATTAGAAGCATCTGAAGTGACAGCAACAGTAGCGGCCATAACGGTTTTTGGCTCTTCGGTTTTTGGCTCTTCGGTTTCTGTCTCACTCTCAGCCTCAGATGTTGCCTGAGCCTTAGGAACAAGATAATCTAAGATTGCCTCATCCGGAGTTTCCTCTCCTGCGTAGTAGTTATTCAATGTAACAGCCATGCCTGCGATTGCGCTCTCACCCTCAAGCTCACCTGCGGATGCCGGAACAAAAAATGTACCAGACAGCATAGACGCTGCTAATATTGACGTAACAAATCTGTTTCCTTTGATCTTCATATATACCAAGCCTTTCTTTATAAAACCTCTTTACATTCTTATCTGCGAGCGAGTAAGCTTGCACTCCCTCGCTAGTTTCGCAGTAACAATTCACGAGTGAACTATTACTAAATATTACAAAATTATTACACTTCGAGGGGCATTATAACAAAATTATTACGAGATGTCAAGTGAAATCGGGATAACGATTAAGAAAGAGAGCGCGTTTTTCGCCAAAAAAGCCACCTGCAATCGGGAAAATGACACTTTACTGTGCCTTTCCCGATATTAGGCGGCTCTTAATTATTTACTCTCTTCCTCTGAAGAAGCTTCACTTACCACTTCCTCTGACTCATCAGACTCACTTGATTTTTCTTCTTTTGTTGATTCTTTCTCGCCAGTTTCACTTTCTGATGTTTCCTCACCACTAGTTTCACTTTCTGAGGTTTCTTCCTCGCTTGGTGCCACGTAAACCGGAGTTGTAAAGCGGATTGTGTCAATCACATCCTCATCTACCTTAAACTTGGAAGAATCGTCCTGAATCTCGGCATATTTCTCTGAGAACAATGCTGTCTTTCTGCTTTCGATCTCTGAATCTATGGCACTCTGACGTGCCTCCTCATCGTTATCATCAAGACAGCGGATGATGTAGATGCTGCCGTCATCGCTTCTATATACAGTGCATTCGTCTGTTGCCAGTGCCCATGCAGATGCATTATATACAGCAGTTCCATCCTCACTAATGGAAATCTCAGAATTTGTTGCAGTAAAGTGACTGTCATTTTGATAATCACTGATAAAGTCTGCTGCATCATTTCCTTCCTCAAATTCCTTAAGGATCTTGTCTGCTGCATCGTTCATCGCATCCTGACGTTCCTGCTCTTCTTCTGAAAGTGTTTCTGCCTCAGTTGAATCTTCAGTGGATGCCTCAGAGGAAAGTTTTGAAACATTCTCGCTTGATGCTTCCTCAGTTGATACTGCCTCAGTTGATGCTTTTTCACTGCTTGCTTCTTCTCTGGAAGTCGTTACATCCTTGGATGCACTTTCTGATTCTGCTTCTGTATTCTCTATAGAAGATGCCTCTTCGCTGCTGTCTTCATCACTTGACACTTCTGTAGTTGCCCCATCGGCTGCTGTCGTCTCTGTCAGTTCACTTGGCGTCAGCTTTACATATGCGATCTTTTTGCGAAGGAACTCATCATCACCAACTGTTGTATCAACATCAGCAACAAGATCCATATAAACAAGATTTGCAATTGCATTCTCTGTATATGTCTTTTCAATCAGCTCATCTGTTGCGCCGACTGCTTCCAGATAATCCTCTGATTCTGTCTGAAGCTTTTCAATTGCCTCATCTACCTTTGCTTTTTGATCATCACTTAACTCAATGCCATTTTTCTTTGCATACTCATTTAATACAAGTGTCTGGCGAAGCTGTGACAGAGACATCTGCTTGATGTAATCACCAACTGTCATGCCTGAACCATCGCCCATATCGTTGCCGCAGATGTTTGATCCAAAATAGGATTCATAGGTATACTCCATGGAACGTATCATATAAGTAATCTCATCCAGCATGATATTTGTATCGCCAAATGAAACAGCAACTGTATCCTCTGGTGCCTTTTTCTCTAACTGTTCGCATCCGCCTAATGTACTAACGGCAGTAGCTGCTGCGAGGGCTGCTGCTGCATACTTCATAATTCGGTTCATAAATTTACCTCACTCTATTTCTATATTCTCTATCAACGCTCCGAAGTGCATCTTCTTTATCGGGCGCCTCGTGAACTTTGCTTTTCATTTTAGCATGATTTTATGAAACAATCAACGTTTTTATATCGCTTAACAGTTTTTTCAATGTTTTCAATGTCAGCGTTTTTTCTTTGACTGCGCCATCTCCTGCCCTCAATAAGAAATAAGGATTGTCTTTGTCAAGCAGACGAAGTGCACCTCGGTAAGACTGTATCAGATCCGGCACACGCATCGTGTCAAATTTTGCTCTTGGATGCATGAACAGGCGAATCTCTGTTGACGAGGACTTGATTTCTTTAATATAAAGAGAATGCGCATCCGCACGAAGGATTGACACCTCAAGCAAGTTGGTGACTGGCTTTGGAACACTTCCAAAACGGTCGATAAGCTCGTCGATCATATCCATTGACTCTTCCTCTGTCTCGACTGCTGCAATACGCTTGTAGATTTCCATCCTGTCTTCTTCGTTTCGTATATAGCTGTCTGGAATGTAAGCGCTGATTGGAATGTCCACCGTTGTTTCAAAGGTTTCCTCCATCTCAAGCTCACCCTTTTCTTTTTTGACAGCCATATTTAACATCTTGCAGTACAAATCATAGCCTACTGCTTCCATATGACCGTGCTGCTCACTGCCAAGCAGATTTCCAGCGCCTCGAATTTCCAGATCACGCATGGCTATCTTAATACCTGAACCAAGATCAGTATACTCGCGAATTGCCTGAAGACGCTTTTCAGCCTCTTCTTTTAAAATCTTGTTTCGCTGATACATGATAAAAGCATAGGCAGTACGGTTTGAACGGCCTACACGTCCTCTTAGCTGATACAGCTGTGCAAGTCCGTAGCGGTCAGAATCGTGGATGATAATAGTATTTACGTTTGGAATGTTTAAGCCTGTCTCTATAATAGTTGTGGAAACAAGCACGTCTATATCACCGTTAACAAAGTCCATCATGATTTGTTCTAGCTGACGCTCTGACATTTGACCATGTGCAAAGGCAACATTTGCATCTGGCACAAGCTTTGCTATCTGTGCCGTAATCTGATCAATATCCTTGACACGATTATACACATAATAAACCTGTCCGTCTCTGGCAAGCTCTCTGTTTATTGCTTCGCGAACCATTTCCCAATTCATTTCCATTACATATGTCTGAATCGGTCTTCTCTCATACGGTGCTTCCTCCAACACACTCATATCGCGCACGCCTATCATACTCATATGAAGTGTTCTCGGAATCGGTGTTGCCGTTAGTGTCAGCACGTCAACGTCTTTTTTAAGCTGCTTAATCTTTTCCTTGTGTGTGACACCAAAGCGCTGTTCCTCATCAATAATCAAAAGGCCTAGATCTTTAAATACAACATCCTTTGACAGCACACGATGCGTTCCTATTACAATATCGGCAAGACCCTTTTTTAAGCGCTCAAGTGATGCCTTAACTTGTGCTGACGTGCGAAAGCGTGATAAAAGTTCAATTCGAATTGGATAGTCCTTCATTCGCTCAACAAATGTATTGTAATGCTGTTGAGCAAGAATAGTTGTCGGCACAAGAAATACGACCTGCTTACTGTCCTGCACAGCCTTAAAGGCAGCTCTGATGGCAATCTCTGTTTTTCCGTAGCCTACATCACCGCACACTAAGCGGTCCATGATTTTCGTGCTTTCCATATCAGCTTTTGTCGCATCAATTGCTGCAAGCTGATCTGCTGTCTCATCAAATGGTACAAGCTCTTCAAATTCTTTCTGCCATACAGTGTCTGTTCCATACTGATAACCGTGACCACTCTGGCGCACTGCATAAAGCTCCACAAGCTCCTTTGCAATGTTGTTGACTGCTTTTTGAACACGGCTTTTTGTTTTTGTCCACTCCTGGCCGTTCAATTTGTTAAGCTTTGGCTGCTTAGACTCTGAATCAGCATACTTTTGTATCATATGAAGCTGTGTGACAGGAAAATACAGCTTTCCGCCATCACCATATTCTATCTTAATATAATCTTTTGTTACCTTATCCACAATCTGTCGCTCTGTTCCGCGATAAATTCCCAGTCCATAATTTTCATGCACCACATAATCACCAGGCTTTAGCTGCGCAAAATCACTTATTCGCTGACCCTGATAGTGGCTCTTTTTTTCTTTTTTCTTTTTCTTAACGCCAAAGATATCGCTCTCTGTGATAACAGCAAATTTTAGCATCGGATATAAAAAGCCACGGTGAAGGTTTCCGTAAGTGACCATGATCTCACCTGGATTTATCTTTTTATCCTCGTCCTCGCTGTAATATGCCAAAAGATCATACTCTATAAGCTGATTGACAATGCGGTTTGCGCGAGTTCTTGACGGACACAAAAGGACAACGCGGTACTTTTCCTTCTTCCAGTGTGTCAAATCCTTAATTAAAAGTTCAAAGCCTTCACGGTATGTGTTCATGTTCTGAACATTTACTGCGTAGCTGTTTACCACAGTAAAGTCAGCCAGGCGGCTGTCAAGTGAAGACAGTGCTGCAACCTGACCGCGCTCAAAAGCAGCAAGCACATGTTTTGCCGGTGTTAAAAGCGCTGTCTGACCTGGCAAAAGAAAGCCCTGCTCCAGACGATTTTTCATGCTTTCCTCAAACTCAGCCTGCACACCATCACCGCGCTCTTTAAGACGCATCGGCTCATCAAGGAAAACTAACGTGTTCTTCTCATCAAAATATTCAGAAAGTTGAACAGTGCGCGGATAAAAATAGCTTATATAGCTGTCTGGTGCCTCTAATACAACATCTTCGCCAAGTGCCTCTAATATGCGGTTTGTCTCCTCACGAAGACGCTTCGCCTTGTCTGGCTCCTTTACTTTTTTAAAGACAGCTAACTGGCTCTCAAGCTCATTTTGAATCATTCCCACAGCACGCCGTCTTGCCGTATCATCTGCGATCACCTCTGCCGCTGGAAAAACAGATACGCACTCGATCTGATCCATTGAGCGCTGGCTCTGCGGTTCAAAGCAGCGAATCGTATCTATTTCATCTCCCCAAAGCTCGATTCTAACCGGAACCTCCATTGTCAATGGATATACATCAGCAATACCTCCATGAACAGTAAACTGTCCTGGCTCCTCCACACGTCCTACACGCTCATATCCCATCACAGTCAGGTCATGCTTTAGCTTTTCAAGATCAAGCTCATCACCTTCTTTTAGCTTTATCACATGACTCATCAGCTGTTCAAACGGCACTGCCGCGCTCATGAGCGCATCTATTGTCGTGATGATAACCTTCGCCTCGTTTTGATAAAGTGCTGCAAATGCCTTCATGCGCTCTGCAATGATGGCATTTCCCTGCAGATCTGCGCTAAAAAAGATCAGGTCACGCGGTGGAATCACATAGACCTGACTGCAAAATAATTTATAATCTTCTTCAATTTCCCTTGCCCGCTGTTCATTGTACGTCACAACAAGCTGCACTTTTTTCTCTCCAAGAAAGGTGCTCATAAAATGCACCTTCTCGGAGTCAATACAGCCTGTCATGCCCACTGGATCTGTTCCCTTCAAAAAATCTCTTGAAAAGTCTTCATATTCCAGCAGGTCCGTCAGCGGATTTGCAAAAATACCCACAATTGACCCTCCTTATCATTATTTTGTTTTCTTCTGGTTATAATGATTCATGGTTGCCTCTAGTCCGTTGTTCATTAAGGAGCAAACTGCATCTGCTGCTTCTTTGTAGC
>OLVO01001907.1_pt1 | contig 20219 bp, 18 predicted proteins | sample 1672571 | NCBI WGS metagenome assembly OLVO01 (sample SAMEA3136700, study PRJEB25190) | human gut metagenome | biome: human gut; feature: human-associated habitat; material: faeces | place: Austria | collected 2013
CCATCTACAAGCCCATGCTGATAATTTGGTGATGGTGACATATCATAGATTACACCATTAATCTTCTCTTCTTTTCTATATTCCTCTTCAAGTAATGGCATATTATCACCTCCAAGTGAGTTTGGTTATATGTACATTATAATATAGGTTATGTCTGTTCAGCAACCTGTTTTTGATTCTGACAAAACGAATATAGATATCCGGTTACTGTTCAGTTTTGACACCATTTTCTCACAGTTTTGACACCATTTTGACACCATTTTTCATAAAGATGCGTAAAAATACGGTAAGATAGTGAAATTGAACTTCTCGCAAACCTTTTAAATCTCGCTGAAATCCGGTGTTCCATACAGGTCGAACGGAGTTGACTGGTAGACATAGTAATTCAGCCAGTTTGTATACAGGTTGTTCGCATGTGCTCTCCACATAAGGAGCGGTCTGTTTTCCGGGTTGTTGTCTTTGTAATAATTCTCCGGGATTTCGATGGGCAGGTTTTTGCTGACATCACGTTTGTACTCACCATCAAGAGTCACACGATCATATTCCGGATGTCCCATTACAAAGATCTTGCGGCCGCCGTCTGCCATTGCAAGGAAAAGCCCTGCTTCATCGGATTCAGCAAGCACTGTCAGCTCTTTACAGTTATGGATATCCTCGATGGGAACTTCCGTATGTCTGGAATGAGGTGCAAGGAACATATCGTCGAATCCGCGTACCAGCGGAATCTTACGGTTCATCACTTTATGCCAGAAAAGACCGAACATCTTCTTATCAAGTTTGCGCTTTTTCAGTCCATAGTGGTGGTAGAGTCCTGCCTGTGCAGCCCAGCACAGATAAATGGTGGAGGTAACATGGGTGTTTGTCCAGTCCATGATTTCTACCAGTTCCTTCCAGTAGTCTACCTCTTCGAATTCCATCTGCTCTACAGGAGCACCTGTGATAATCATTCCATCATATTTGTTATTTTTCAGTTCCGGAAATGTCTGATAAAATTTATTCAGATGACTCACAGATGTATTCTTCGCTTCATGGCTCTGTACTGCCATAAAGGTGACATCTACCTGCAGCGGTGTGTTGGAAAGGGAACGCAGAAGCTGAAGCTCTGTCTCCTCTTTCAGAGGCATCAGGTTCAGAATGAGGATCTGAATGGGGCGGATATCCTGGGATGCACGTGACTCATCCATCACGAAAATATTTTCTTTTTCCAGAATCTCTTTTACTGGCAGATCGCTCTGTATTTTAATTGGCATTATCTTATCTCCTGTTCTTATTATTTTATTGTTGTGCCATCTTCAGGAAATCTTCTTCAGAAAGGATCGGAATTCCCAGTTCTTTGGCTTTTTTATTCTTTGAAGAATTGGAAGTTGTGTCATTATTGATCAGGTAGTTCGTCTTCGATGTTACTGATCCGGTCACCTTGCCTCCCAGAGACTCAATAAATTCCTTTGCCTGTGCTCTGTTTGCAAAGTGCTCCACACTTCCTGTGATAACGAAATTCATGTTCCGGAAAATCTGCTCACCTGTCTTTTCTTCTTTCTTAACAGTCAGATGGCTCATCAGATGATCCAGTTTTCTGTTATTATCCTCGTTTGAAAAATAATCAGTCAGACTTCCGGCAATTACCGGTCCGATGGTATCAATAGAGCTGATTTCCTCTTTATCTGCATGACGGATCTTCTCCAGATCATCATCAAAATGCCTGCAGATCACTTTTGCATTGGCAAGACCGATATTGGCGATTCCAAGGCTGTAGATCACCTTCGCAAGAGTAGTCTCCTTAGCTTTATCAAGGCTGGTCATCAGGTTCTCAAAGGATTTCTCCCCGAATCCGTCCATCTCCACAATCTCATCACGATGCTTTCCAATCTCAAAAATATCTCCGAAATCATGAATAAAGCCTCTTGCAATGAATTTCTCCAGTGTTGCTTCTGACAGTCCGTCAATGTTCATGGCATCCCTGCTTGCAAAAAGTGCAAAGGATTTGATCTTCTTTGCGGCACAGTCAGGATTTGTACAGTAAAGTGCCTCCACATCATTTACCTTCTGTATCTGTGTTCCATGGCCACATGCAGGGCAGGTATCCGGAATTTCCAGTTTACTGCTGCGTGTGAGGTTTTCTGCAATCTGCGGAATGATCATATTTGCTTTATATACAGTGATCGTATCCCCGATACCAAGCTGCAATTCTTTTAGAATGCTCACATTGTGTACGCTGGCGCGGCTCACAGTGGTTCCCTCCAGCTCAACCGGTTCAAAAACAGCCACCGGATTGATCAGCCCTGTTCTTGACGGGCTCCATTCGATCTCCAGAAGATGGGTTTCTCTGATCTCATCTGCCCATTTGAATGCAAAAGCATTTCTGGGAAATTTCGCCGTTCTTCCAAGGGAATCTCCGTATGCAATATCATCATAAAGAGCAACCAGTCCGTCCGACGGAAAATCATTCTCAGTGATCGCAGTTGAAAAATATTCCATGGCTTCATCCAGCGTTGAAGCTGTGACTGTCCTGTATTCCACTACATCAAATCCCTGTTCTTTCAGCCATTCAAACTGCCGGGCTCTTGAATTATGGAAATCAACCCCGTCGGCGCTTACCAGCGTAAATGCGTAGAAACGCACATTCCTGCGGGCTGTGATCTCATTGTTTAACTGGCGGACAGAACCGCTGCATAAGTTTCTCGGATTCTTGTATTTCGCATCAACGTCTTCTATGGATTCATTGATCCGTTCAAAGTCTGAATAGGTAATGATCGCTTCCCCGCGTAACACCAGTCTTCCCTGATACGGGATTTTAAGAGGAACGTTCTTAAATACTCTGGCATTATTGGTGACAACCTCTCCTGTCACACCGTTTCCACGTGTAACTGCTTTGGCAAGTCCTCCATTCTCGTAGGTAAGAACGATCGTCAGTCCGTCCAGCTTCCATGACAGAAGCGTTTTGTGTTCCCCGATAAATTCCCTCAGAACTTCTCTGTCCTTAGTCTTGTCCAGAGACAGCATGGGGGATTCGTGTTCTTCTTTTGGAAGCTGGTCAACTGCCTCGTACCCTACGCTTATGGTTGGGCTGTTTGCCAGAACAGTGCCTGTCTCTTTCTCCAGAGCCTGAAGCTCGTCGTACATCTGATCGTACTCTCTGTTGCTTATGATCTCTGTATCCTGCTGGTAATACGCCTTTGCTGCCCTGTCCAGCTTTTGCACCAGCTCTTTCATTCGCATGATCGCTGCTGTTTCCATTCTGTTCTCCTGTTCTGATCACTGTTTCACTTGTGGAAGATTCCAGTAAATGGTTCAGTTCTTCCCATTCCTGTGCTGTGATCTCTCTGTATTCGCCTTCTCTGATCCCGTCCAGAGTCAGATTCATGATCCTGATCCTTTTCAGCTTCTGTACCTCATATCCCAGATACCGGCACATTCTGCGGATCTGCCGGTTCAGTCCCTGTGTCAGAATGATCCGAAAGCTGCATTCTCCTGTCTGCACCACTCTGCATGGTCTGGTCACTGTATCAAGAACAGGGACTCCCTTGCTCATCCTTCGGACAAATTCCCTGTCCACCGGCTTATTCACTGTCACAAAATATTCTTTCTCATGATAGTTTCCGGCGCGCATGATCTTATTGACCAGATCTCCTTCATTTGTCAGAAGGAGAAGGCCCTGTGATTCTTTATCCAGTCTGCCCACAGGATAAACACGCAGAGGATAATCCAGATAATCTGTTACCGTTGTCTCATCAAACTGCTGCTTTGTACTGCACACGATCCCTCTGGGTTTGTTAAAAAGAAGCAGTACTTTTTTTTCATTTTTATGGACAGGTATATTGTCTGCACAGACCTCATCTTCCAGGCTGACTTTCTGACCGCTTTCTGCTTTTTTTCCGTTTACCGTAATCCTTCCCTCTTCGATCATCCGGTCGGCTTCCCGTCTGGAGCATATGCCTGCCTCGCTTAAATATTTGTTTATTCTGATTTTTTCGTCCATTGTTCTATTATATAATTTTTTGTACATCTTATCAACGGTGAAATTTTTCTGGAATTTTTTTCAAAAGGGCAGGAATGGGGAATCGCCTTGTATTTTGTCAGATTTTATTGTATGATATCGAATGACAGGATATCTTTTTTGTCACTGATTTTATCAAAAAGGAGGCTTTCATGTCAGATAATTTACCACGTACAAACCGGTGGCTGATCGCACTTTCTGTTATTCTGTGTCTGATACTTGGAGGAATTTTCACCCGTTCTTCCGCTGTGACTTCACAGGCAGATGCCATCAGCGATGCCGGAGCTTTCGTGTCAGAAGATCAGGATTCTGCGGAGTTTACTTCTGAGGAAACATTGACTGATAGCAATGATAATTTTACGGATTCTTCTTCCGGGAAACTGTTTGGACGCACTTCTTCAGATTCATCTGAGACTTCTCCGGGCGGTCCTGCATTAAGCACTGATATCTCGCCTGAGGCATCAGAGGGCAGCTGGGCTTCCAGCGGAAGTAACTGGATGTTTCTGGTGGATGATAAACCATACACAGGATGGTTCACAGATACAGACGGGAAACAGTACTATATGGATGAGACCGGTATTATGAGACAGGCTGGACAGATATCGGAAAGAAGCGGTATTATTTTGATATGGATGGCATTCTGCAGACAGGGACTGTAATAATAGATAAGAAAACTTATGAACTGGATACAGATGGTTCTCTGAAAGATTATACACCAAAGAAAAAATCCTCGAAGAAGAAATCTTCAGGTAAGTCAGACACCTCTGACAAGTCCGGTACATCTACGGCAAAGAAGTCGGTCGCCCTTACTTTTGATGATGGTCCCAGTTCTTTTACAGACCGTCTTCTGGACTGTCTGGAAGAAAATAATGCAAAGGCAACTTTCTTTATGGTGGGTACTGAGATTGCCAGTTTTCCGGACGAAGTAAAACGCATGAAGAAACTGGGCTGTGAACTTGGAAACCACACTTATGACCATAAGGATCTGGCGACTCTTTCTTCGGATGAGATCAGTTCAGAAATTGCAAGAGTGGATGAACAGCTTGTAAATCTTACAGGTGAGGGAGCTTCGGTGGTCCGCCCGCCATATGGATCTGTTAATGATACTGTAAAATCAACTGTGGGAACCCCGATGATTCTGTGGTCCATTGACACCCTGGACTGGAAAACGCAGGATGTGGAATCTACGGTTGAGGAAGTCATGAATAACGTAAAAGATGGTTCCATTATTCTGATGCATGACATTTTCAGCACCTCTGTAGATGCAGCCGAGATCCTGATCCCGCAGCTTATCGAAGAAGGCTATCAGCTTGTAACAGTGCACGAACTGGCTTCCCTGCATCAGACAGAATTATCGACAGGAGTTACATACGGTGAATTTAATCGAATCAAGTAAGTCCCTTGCGGAAGTTGCGAAAAGTAATAAGAACAGCAAAATCTCCAGCAGAAGCTGACAAGAACAATGTCAGAAAAACGGAACGTAAAAAATACAGGCAGTTACCACAAGGATAACCGCCTGTATTTTTTACGTTCCATATTCAATTTTATTCAAGTAAATCTCCTCTGATGTATCCGGTCTGACCGTCGTAGTCGATCTGAACCCATTCACCATCAGTACCTGTCTTCTGAACCTGATCACCTGCTGAGATCACGCCAAGGATATCAGCATCTGTGCTGGCTTCTGCGCGTACATTACATTCCTCCGAAGCAGTAAGCATCGTGCCATCTTCTGCCTCTGTTGACACACCTGCTTCCTCCCCAAGACCATTCAGGAATTCTTCAAGAGACGGATCAGATTGCTGTGCCTGATCCAGTTCATTCTGCACCTTCTTTATAAGAGCTGAAACATCACTGTCTGATAACTGTTTTTCCATATATGCGGAAATCTCAGAATCCTGTAAAGCTCCGTTATTGATCACCCAGTTTCCTTCGCTGTTCTTATATACATAGAACTGAGTCAGTGCAGGGGCCTTGGTCTCAACGCCCTGACAGATATACGAGAAACAGGCGTAAACCACGTAAGAATCATCTGTCATACCTTTCTTCGTGTACACATCGCCTACTTCATACCCTTCGATATAATCTTTCAAATTTGTGACTTTTGACTCATCAGACGGTGTGAAATCATCTTCCAGAGTCTTCAGCGTTGCAATATCTTTTTCCCCCAGAGCCTGATAATAGCTCGTGATCAATGCAGTAACGTCTGCATCTGCTGTTTCCATGGGATTGGCGTCTTCTTTCTTCTCGTCAGACTCCCCTTCACTTATCGGAGAAGAAGGAACATTTCCCTGGTCTTCGGATGTGGTTTTCTGTTCATCTCCGGAATTCCCCTTATTACTTCCGGAACAGGCTCGAATGCCGCAAAACAGGACAACCACAATTATCAGAATAGCTCCACCCAGCATAAAATACCGGAGATTATCTGATAACCATTCTCTAAAATCATCCAAGTTCTTGTCCTCCTTATGAGTTACCGTTTGCTCCGTTCACTGCCGCCATACGATTTCTGACAGTTCCCGATTCTGATAACTCCTGTGATACAACGCACCGGAACTGTACATACGTCCCAGGCAGCACGCCTGAAGGGAATCGAACCCCCGCACATGGTACCGGAAACCACTGCTCTATCCACTGAGCTACAGGCGCGTATCTTGAAAATCTGATTTTCAAAGGATTTATATAATTTATTTAATACAAGGTCTATATTATCATAATTACCGAAAAAAGTAAAGTTTTTTATTTTGTTACAAAAGATGCATTATTTTGTTACAAGTCAAAAATTATGGGCAGTCATGCATTGTGCTGACTGCCCGGTTTTATTTACATTTTCAGATCGTCGAATTTTAATCGGATGATCACCAGGGTGATCGCCATAAGAATGATTCCTGCCGGAAGTGCGATCCATGCTGTCTGTACAAATCCTGCGATAATATAAGTCAGGAAAGATACTGCTGCTGCAACCATTGCATAGGGAAGCTGTGTGCTGACATGATTTACATGTTCACACTGTGCACCTGCTGATGCCATGATGGTTGTATCGGAAATCGGTGAACAGTGATCTCCACATACAGCACCTGCCATACATGCAGAAATAGAGATGATCATCAGTTCATGATTTGTTCCTGAGAATACATTAACAACAATCGGGATCAGGATACCAAAGGTTCCCCATGAAGTACCTGTCGCAAATGCGATAACAGCCCCGATCACAAAGATAATTGCAGGAAGGAAATTCATCAGCCCGCCTGCAGAGCTTTTAACAATTGCAGATACAAATACAGATGCACCAAGGCTGTCTGTCATGGCCTTCAATGTCCAGGCAAAAGTAAGGATCAGGATTGCAGGTACCATTGCCTTGAATCCGTCCGGAATACACGCCATACAGTCTCTGAAATTCATAACACGACGTATCAGATATAAAACAATCGTGATAACCAGTCCGAAGAAGCTTCCAAGCACCAGTCCCACAGATGCATCACTCTGTGAAAATGCAGTTACAAAATCAGTTCCGCTAAAGAAACCACCTGTATAGATCATACCGATTACGCAGCATATTACAAGGCTTACAATCGGGATCAGAAGATCGATCACCTTGCCACGCGGATTACTTTTCTCATCTTCAGCCGCGTTTGCATAAGGACGTGCAGGTGTTGTGTAGATATCACCTTTTAAAGCATTTGTCTCATGAACTCCCATTGTTCCGAATTCTACTTTCATAAGAACCATTGCCACCATCATGAAGATCGTAAGCAGTGCGTAGAAGTTATAGGGAATTGCATGTACAAACAGGGTAATTCCATCCTCTCCTTCTACAAATCCGCTGACTGCCGCAGCCCATGAAGAAATCGGTGCAATGATACATACCGGTGCTGCTGTGGCATCGATCAGGTAGGCCAGCTTTGCGCGGGACACATTGTGCTTATCTGTCACAGGACGCATAACGCTTCCTACTGTCAGACAGTTAAAATAATCGTCAATAAAGATCAGTATACCAAGAATGATGGTTGAGAGTTCCGCACCAACTCTGCTTTTAATCCTCTTACCGGCCCAGCGTCCGAATGCTGCGGAACCGCCTGCCCTGTTCATCAGGCATACCATGGTTCCCAGAATAACAAGGAAGATCAGGATACCCATATTATAAGAATCTGTCAGAACGCTGATCATTCCGCCTTCAAAAATATGAAGGATTGTTCCTTCGAAATTAAAATTAGAGTAGAACAGTGCACCAACCAGTATTCCTACAAACAGTGAACTGTATACTTCTTTGGTGATCAGTGCCAGTGCAATGGCAACAAGCGGCGGAACCAACGACCAGAATGTGCCGTAAAATTTCGCAGATGCAGCCACCTCTTCCTCTGCTGCAAGTACAGTCAGCGGACTTGCCAGTATCAGCAGCATCAGTGCTGAAAGGCAGAGTGAAAGTCTTTTTATGTTACTTTTCATTTCTTTTCTCCTTCTCTTGTAAGATATATGATATTTCGATCATAGCACGCTTCTTAATTAATGCATTTGAAACAGCTTGGCAGAATTTCACGCTCTGATGAGCCGGATCAATATGCATTATTTACGAGGCTTGCTATAATCAAATCTGTAAATGTAGCAGGATTCCGTCTGTGCGATCAGTTCACAACCACACTCTGTCAGAAAATCATGGTCAACCAGCCCGATCTGTGTTACTACGAAATCTGTCTTTGATTTCTTCAACGCAGCCTGAAACCCTTCTTTATCTTCATAGATATGATAATCGATCACATCTAGCAATGCTTTCTGTCTTTTATAGAAACTGCTGTTCTCATCATAGTTTCCCGCCACTGTACTGCCTGATCTGTAGATACTTGCATTTCTGCTTATTACAGTGGCGATCCCCGCATCATACTGTCGCACAATGCTGTTAAGACTGCCGTCAAAAACAACCCTTGGAAAATCATTCTCCTGGTTCTGGTGGATCACGTCGCAGACTGCACGCAGATCATTGGGCACCTTATAAATATTCTCTGCCATTGCAAAATTGGTCACTACCCCGTCCAGCGGATTTCCCAGGATCACAAAACCTGTCAGCACAGCTGCAGCCATAAGAACTTTTATCCAGGTCTTTCTAAAAGCGGTCACAAGTCTGACTCCATAGTAGGCAACCGCCGGGATCACAGGAAGAATCCAGATAAACCGGTAATATTCATTCTCAAACTTCACCTTTGCGATAAGATATTTTACAACCAGCGGATTATATACTGTCAGCAGCAGAAATACTGTATAGCCGACAAATATCCCGGACTTTCTTTTTCTCCCCAGGACCAGTGTGCAGATCAGTCCTACAGCAAACAGAAGAGGATACCAGCAGGAACCCCAGTACAGCCTCATACATGCATCAACAAAGCGCAGTCCCAGTTCCTGAATTGTTACACCTGCCATTTTTTTCTCCTTTCTGTATTATGATGCAGCCAGCGTCAGCAGACCGATTCTGCATGCAAAAAATACAGCTGCATATAATGCCGATGGAAGCATACACACTGCACAATATACCAGCCCCGAAAATCTCTTATTCATAACTGCCGCCGGAGCCATTCCCGCTGCGATCACGATAGGAAAGATGATAGCAGAACCGGAAAATGTCAGCGCACTGACCGCTGTGACAAACAATATGATCCAGACATTCCTGCTGTTTTTCTCCTGCAGATACCAGACGGCACACATGAGAACTGAAGGGATGGCAATGTTGGCAAGGATAGCTTTTCCCTCGTAGCTTCTGGTAAAGAAAAAAGTTCCGGAGGAATAAATCGTACCGCAAAACAGCTGTAAAACACAGACAAAGACAAGCATCAGATCTGCTTTCTTCCTGTTTCCGTCAAACAGTCTCTTACCGATCTGATAAATGATCAGATTGGCAGTCACTACATTCATACATGACATTACCTGCTTTGCCTGCACAATGGGATGGATTCCCAGAAGTCTGCACCACACTGCATTATGCATCGGATATGCGGAAAAAACATATCTGGCCTGAAATGCCTTCTGGATCGCTCCGTTAAAGGGATTATATCTGCCAAGAGTATCTGTGTATACAGAAGTACTCACTGTACCTACATAATACGCCGCATCTACTGTTGTATCCTCGTAAAAGATCACAATCAGACACTGCAGCAATACTACGGCACCTGCAAGGATAATCATCACAGAGTGATTTTTCCATATTTCAGAAATGCTTCCAAAAATCCCATTACATGTTTCCGTTTGTCCGGCACGTATTCTCCGTTGTTTTTTTATTGTGCAGATCACAGCTGCGCAGATAACCAGAGCCATGATTCCTGCCCATATATAAGCCGCAGCTGTCAGGGATACCCATTTCAGTGTCATCGGTACGATCACCAGTTCAAACACTGCAAAGTAAACCAGATATCCCAGTATGAAAGTCAGGGAACAATCCCCTTTTACTTTCAATATCCGGACCAGAACAATGCCTGCTGCATAAAAAACTATAAATTCCAGGGCAAAACCTGCACAGGCAAGGCATAATTCTCTCATTCTTCCACCTTTGTCCCTGACCGGATGGATTCGCGGTTTTTCAAAATCTCCATGGCAATCTTCTCAGGAGTCATCGGAAGCTCTGTCAGACGCACACCTGTTGCATTATAAATTGCCTCAGCCAGTGCCGGACATGGAGTATCAATTACAAGCTCACCAATGGATTTGGCACCAAAAGGACCGCTCTTTTCGTAACTGCACTCGAAATCCACGCGGATATTTCCGATATCCTGTCTGGTTGGGATCTTATACTGCATAAAAGAGTTGTTGCGGATCTTACCTTTATCTGTATATTGTACATCTTCCCAGAGAGCCATGCCAATTCCCTGTGCAATACCGCCCTCCGTCTGTACACGTGCAAGATTCGGATTGATCGGTGTACCGCAGTCAACAACCGCCACATAATCCAGAACATCCACACTGCCTGTCTCTGTATCCACCTCTACTTCTGCCATACCTACCATAAACGGTGGCGGCGAGATCGGTGAAGAATGCTGTTTCACAACCTGAAGCTCGATATTGTTAAAGAAAGTGCTCTTTAATGCGATATCTTCCAATGAAACTTTCTTCTGGGCATTTTCAGAACTGATGGCATCCATATCAACACTATAGCCCTCTTCTGCATCTGTCATATGACCTGCTGCATTTCCGTCTGCCCCATCGCTTATCTCAAGTGTCTCATCATAGAATACACAGGATCCGTCAAAATCAACTTTTCCCTCATCTACTTCCATCATCTCTGCGCCAAGCTTACAGATTTTTTTCTTCAGCTCCTCACAGGCCTTCATAACCGCTACACCGGTGGTATAGGTTGTAGCGGAAGCATAGGAGCCGGAATCATAAGGAGAAATATCCGTATCCACACTGAATACTACTATGTTATCCATAGGCGTATTCAGACAGTCAGCCGCAATCTGCGCCATAACGGTATCACAGCCTGTTCCCATATCCGTACATCCAAGTGCCAGTGTATAAGAACCATCTTCATTCAGCTTAATATCTGCGCCGCCTACGTCAACTCCTGCAATAGAGGATCCCTGCATAGCCATGGCAACACCGACTCCGCGGACCTTGCCATTTCCCATATCCCTGCATGGATATTTGGAATCCCAGTCCATCATCTCTTTGGCGCGCGCCATACAGCGGTCCATGGAACAGCTCTGTGCATAAGGAACATCCGGATATCCCGGAAGAGGACCGCCCTCTACAGGCATATTCATTTCTTTTACCTTAACAGGATCCATTCCCATCTTATGTGCCAGCTCATTTACTACAGATTCCACTGCAAAAATACCCTGGGTTGCACCATAACCACGATAGGCACCTGCAGCCTGCACATTTGTATAGACAACATCAAAAGCAAACCTGTAGGCCTCTGTATGTCTGTAAAGAGCGATTGATTTATGACCGCTGAGTCCTACTGTTGTAGAACTGTGTTCTCCGTATGCCCCAGTGTTGGACAAAGTATAAAGATCAATTGCCTTGATGATACCATTTTCATCTGCACCTGCGCGTACTGTGATCTCCATCTCATGACGCGGTGAAGAGCAGATCATGGATTCATATCTGGAGAAGATCATCTTGGACGGGCGGCCTGTTTTCCAGGTCACGATCGCCGGATAGATCTCACTGACAGAGGTCTGCTTTGCACCAAAGCCGCCACCGATCCTTGGCTTGATCACACGTACTTTGGAAGCAGGAATGTCCAGTGCCCTTCCAACGATCCTTCGCACATGGAATGGGATCTGTGTTGAGGACAGAACGATCAGTCTGCCGAAATGATCCATATAGCAGGCTGTGCGGAAAGTCTCCATCATAGTCTGCTGGTTTGCTCTTGTATGATAAGTGCGCTCTACAGTATATTTACACTTTGCCAGAACTTCATCTACATTTCCATGTTCTTCCACTGCGGATGCACATAAGTTTCTTTTGTTGTCTCCGCCAAGAGGAATTTTCAGCTTCCAGTCATCCTCCGGATGGACCAGGATCGGATTATCTTTTGCCTTGTGGATATCCAGAACCGGTGTCTCCACGCGGTAATCTACGCGGATTCTCTTCAATGCTTTATCTACCGCCTCTTCTGTCTCACCCGCAACAATGGCAACTGCATCTCCCACAAAACGTACATGACGGTCAAGGATCAGTCTGTCATCCGGACTCATCTCCGGTGCAGTTTGGCCGGCAAGGGTAAAACGTTTCTGAGGCACATTTTTATAAGTAAGGATACATGCAATTCCGGCCACCTTCTCGGCAGTACCTGTTTTAATATCTTCCACCCAGGCGTTGGCGTGGGGACTTCTCAGTATCTTCACGATCAGGCAGTCCCTTGGTGCCAGATCATCTGTATAGACAGGCTTTCCGGTTACCAGTGACATTGCATCTGTTTTACGTACAGGTTGATTTACATATTTCATCTTTATGCTTCCTCCTGTGCTTTCTTATATTTCAGGAACTTCAGGATACTCCTTGTCTGGGAAACAAAACCGGAACATCTGCACAGATTTCCCGCAAGATATTCTTTGATCTGCTCCTCTGTGGGATCTTTGATCTCGTTGAGCATCGCAAATACATTCATGATAAATCCCGGATTGCAGAAACCGCACTGTTCCGCACCTTCATTCGCCAGAAAGCTTCCAAACTCCTGCGCTTCTCTCTGCATTCCTTCCAATGTAACGATTTTCTTACCCTCAATGCGGGCTGCAAGTGTACTGCAGGAAAGCACCGGACGACCGTCCATAAGAACTGTGCAAAGACCACAGTTCGCAGTTTCGCAGCCTCTTTTCACGCTGAAACAGCCCTGTTCTCTTAAGAAATCGATCAGCAGTGTATCCGGGGAGATCTCTGCGTGGCGGTTCACTCCGTTAAGCCAGAAATTAATATTCATTTTTCATCCCTCCTACTGCTTCCCAGGCTCTTCTTGTCAGTACTTTTACAAGAAGGGTTCTGTATTCCTTTGATCCTCGCATATTGCCTGCAGTAGGAACGTTCTCTGCCGCATATTCTGCAAATGCTTCGATCGCCTCTTCCTTCTGCTTTTTTGTCATGTTCCGGAAATTCTTCAGGATCTGCTTCTTATCTTCCACGATCATGGCACGTGCAGGTCTGGCACCTATCACAGTCCTTGCCTCATTTCCGATCACAGAAGCTGCACAGGTCAGCACCGGGAAATCTGTTTTTATGTTTCTCTGACTTAAGTAACAGGTAAGAAGTGGCTCTTTTCGCACGATGATATTTACAAGGATGTCATTGTCCTTCTTCATATTTACAAATTCAGTCAGTGGAATACGGCCTGCATCATATAATTCTACCCATGTATCCATTCCCAGGAACATGGTCAGAACATCTGAGAAACCATATCTTCCATAAATGCTTCCTCCCACAGTGGCACAGTTTCTGAACTGTACGCCTACAATGTGGCAAAGGCTTTCTTTCATAGCTCCATGTGTGTAGGTATTCAGAGCTTCATTTGTCTCCAGGTCATGAAGCGGAGTCATACATCCGATGACAAATTCGTCATCATTCTCAGAAATCGCATCCAGCCCCAGACCGGAAAGATCAATCGCTGTGGATATTGCTCTGTTGCCCATTTTCATCCAGACCATTCCCCCAAGAATACGGGCTGTTTTCTTCTGGTTCAGTTCATAAGCTTCCGCCAGACTGTTTACCTTTACATAGCTTTTGATTTTCAGCATTATGTATCGTATCCCTTTCTTACATACTTTTCATATCTCTTGTAATATTTTGACTCGGATCTGTCGTCAGACAGCCAATTTAATATAATACCATAGCTTAAAGAAAAAATCTATAAATATCCTCTATTTCATAAATAAATTTTTGTTACTGTTCACTCCGTTCTCAGTAACGTAGCCAAAATTCATTCCAGATTGCCTGCGGCAATGGAATTTTGGCTTGTATGTCTCGGCAGTAATCCTGGTCAGGCGGACAATATCATCCGCTTTGCTGCTTGCTGTAAATATTACTCTAATTCTAGCATATGACAGCCAAAAGTGTCTATTGATAAAACTATCCAAAAAAACACTTTTCAAAATATTATCGGATTAACTGTATCATTTGTTTCATTGCGAATCGTTTTTGTGCACTGTACCCAAATATTTTCGTAATATATTTGGTTTTTTATATATTTTACTGGATTTTTTCGAGTATCAATGTTATAATGTTCACAAATAAAAGACTTATCACTGTTAATTGCAGATAACAGGTACAATTTGCGAATATCCGCCTGAATCTATATCGTTCAATAACAGAGATGTCATAAAGGAGGGTTTGATTATGAGTAAACGCGTGATTACAATAAACAGGATGCTCGGCAGTAATGGCCGCCTGATCGGTAAAGCTCTGGCAGAAGAGCTTGGATTTGCTTTTTATGACAAAGAGCTGATCGATATTGCAGCTCAGAAAGAGAATATTCCTTTTGATTTGCTTGCCAAGGTTGATGAGAAACGTGGCAGCCAGTGGCGTTTTCCCATTGACCATGAACTTCAGATGGACAGCGATTTTCACTTTGTTCCCATGAATGATGTGCTCTTTGATCTTCAGCGAAAGATTATTCTGGATGCTGCTGAGAAAGAAGATTGTGTGATCGTTGGCCGATGCGCCAATCACATCCTCGACAATAAATGCCTGAGCGTATTTATCCATGCACCATTTGAGTATCGTGTACAGACTGTCATCGAGCGTACAGGACGGGAAGAAAAAAGTGCACAGAAGCTGGTTAAGAAAGTGGATAAAGAACGGCGTACTTATTATGAGTACTTTACAGATAAGAAATGGAAAGATATTTCCCAGTATCATCTGGCATTTGACAGCAGTAAATTTGAGCAGGATAAAATTATACAGATGATAAAGATGGCATTGTAAAATCAAACAGGGTTCCAGATTCAAAAGTCTTATCATGCAGGCACGAACGACTTTTTGAACCTGGGCCCCTGATATCATATTATTTATTTTCTCCCAGAATATACTGCTTCAGGAAATCATAAATCTGATTCTCTGTTGGAGGACATCCCTTTACGTTATGTTCAAATTTACAGGTGCATGCACCTACACCCAGTTTTCCTGTTTTTCCGCGGTATCCCTGGCCGATGCAGATTTTCGTGTCCAGTTTCTCGAAAAGGCCGTCATTTTTAAGCATTTCCAGAGCCGGGATGAGATAACCATAGCAGGCACTGCAGGATTCTACTTCTTCTACTGCATCCTGAAGTTCTACCACTTTTCTTGATTTCGGAAGTTCTTTGCGGGCATTTTCCTCACAGTATACGATGCGGGAATTTTTCAGATCAGTACTTCCAACCCCAAGCTTCTCTGCCAGTTCAATATACGGTACATCTTTCGTTGTATAATGCATGATCTGACATACATAAGAATCGATCAGTACCGGATCCGTCCCCGCCCAGATACGGTTCATCACTACCGGATTTCCGCCATCCTCGAAATCCAGATCCCCGCAAATGTTATCAACCACGACAAAATCCTGATGGAGCCCCGCATTCAGATGTGCAATCGGTTCATGCAGTCCCATCGCATGAAAATGACGCTTCTCTGTATTGGGGATCAATCCTTTCATATTTTTCAATGCACATGTGATCTTTGTCTGACAATGGCCTTTCAATACCGGAACATTGATCAGAAAATCAATATTTGCCGCACGTTCACAGACATTCAGTTTCATCCCCCTGCAATCTCTTTCAATCCCCTTGTCTTTCTGCATATCCCAAAAAGGCACCTGATATTTTTCCGTTAGTTCACGATATCCGCATACTTCGTATGCTTCTGTGGTCTTATCTCCCACCCAGGAGCCTTCCAGAATGGCAATATTTCCATATCCGTTTTCCTGCAGATACTCAATAATTCCCGCCACAATTTCCGGATGTGTGGTAGCTCCCCATGAAGCCTCGGAAGGTGATACAAGATTAGGCTTGATACCAATCTGCATCTTTTTATCTGAAATTACAGACGCCAGGCCGCACTGTGCCAGCAGTTCCTTTGTCATTTCTTTGTAATTGGTTCCGCTCTTTATATAGATTTCATTTTTGTTCATTACAAGATTATCCTTTACACTTTACATTCGAATATTTTTCTGCTGATTTTTGCATATCTTTTTTGTATTTCCCCCTGGAAGTTTTCTTCTGAACCGGTCAGCTTTTCTGAGGTGAAAATGTTCTCCGCATCAGCCTGCATGCCACTGTACTTGTGAGCAGTGCCACCAGAAATCCTGCCAGAACATCCCCCGGATAATGTACGCCCAGATAGAGTCTGGAAAAAGCAATCATTCCGGCCAGAACAACAGGCAAAATTCCCCATTTCCCGGGCAGCATCCGCAGACAGACCAGTGCAACGGCAAAGGAAGCGCAGGTATGGCCAGATGGAAATGAATAGTCTTTCGGTCTGGTGATCAGCGGGATGATCTGTGTATAAGTATCAAAAGGTCTTGGACGGGCTACTGCATTTTTTATCAGCAGATTTGTGATCAGAAACCCTGACAGCAGCGAGAGTGCCGCTGTCACTCCTGTTTTGCGTGTTTTCCCGAAACAGATCAGAAGCACACATAATACGATCCAGAACCATCCTCCGTTTCCGAGGAAGGTGACTGCTCTCCAGAACGGAGTCAGGGCATCCACCCTTAAATGTTCCTGGATCCACAGTAAAATATTCATATCTAATTGCTGTAATGTCGCCATAAACTTCTCCCATTATATTTTTTATCAGTCACAGTATGTATTCCTCTCAAAATACATACGAATTATATCAGTCCGACTTCTTTTGTGCAAGGTATTATAAGCAAAGTTGATTTGTTTAAGGGCTCAAAAGTCAAAATAACGTAGAAATCAGTCAAAATACCGATAGCGTTTTTCTGCCGGAAGGATTATGCTGAAAACAGACTAATAAAACTGCCTGATCGGGCAAATACTTATTACGGGGGTAAATATGATAAACACATTATCGGCCGGTAAGGATAATTTTTACCGGCAGATGCTTAAACTGACGATTCCGATCATTATCCAGAATCTGCTCAGTGCAGCGGTTAACTCCGCAGATGTAATTATGCTTAATTATGTGGGACAGTCTGCGATTTCTGCGGTGTCTCTGGCTGCCAATTACTCCAATATCCTGTTTATGGTATATTATGGACTTGGTACAGGCGCATCTCTTCTGTGTGCGCAGTATTTCGGAAAAAATAATATGCAGGCTATTCATGCGATCGAGGGAATTGCTCTCCGCTTTTCCATCATAATCTCGGGAATCGTAGCACTGATCGCATTTACTGCTCCTCAGCTTATGATGAAGATTTTTACTTCTGATCAGGAACTGATCTCTATCGGTTCTTCTTATCTTAGGATTATGGGAATTACATATCTCTGCTGGGGAATTACAGAGATTTATCTGGCGATTTTACGCAGTATCGGACGTGTAACGATCAGTATGGCATTGAATATGCTGGCTTTTATATTGAATATTATCCTGAATGCTACTTTTATCTTCGGGCTTTTCGGCGCACCGAAGCTGGGGGCTACAGGTGTTGCCATTGCAACTGCTGCTTCCAGACTGATCGAACTGGCAGCATGCGTGATCGTTTCTTTCCTGAGCAAAGATGTTAAATTGAACCTGACCTTTATGTTTATCCGCAGTAAGGTGCTGTTTGGCGACTTCGTCCGGCTGTCACTTCCCGCTCTTGGAAATGACATTTCCTGGAGTGTTGCTTTCTCCATGTACTCTGTGATCCTGGGACATCTCGGAACAGATGCCGTTGCAGCCAACTCTCTGGTTACGGTTGTGCGCAATATCGGTTCTGTGTTCTGCTTTGCAATTGCCAGTGCGGGAACGATTCTTCTTGGAAATGTAATGGGAAAAGGGGATCTGGAGAAATCGAAGGTGTATGCTTCCAGAATGCTGAAGATGACCATTATAGCCGGTGCCATTGGCGGTGTGATCGTATTTGCCATCACGCCTCTGGTCCTGAGATTTGCATCCTTAAATGACGGGGCAATGCATTATTTGAAGTACATGCTGCTTATCAATACCTATTATATTATGGGTTCTGCGGTAAACACAGCCCTGATCGCCGGGGTATTCCGCGCAGGCGGTGATACGAAGTTCGGACTGATCTGCGATACCATTGATATGTGGGTATATGCGGTACCTCTGGGATTTTTTGCGGCCTTTGTCCTGAAGCTTCCGGTATTGTGGGTCTACTTCCTGCTCTGTACAGATGAGTTTGTGAAATGGCCATGGGTATTCCATCATTACCGCCAGGGGAAATGGGCACAGAATATTACAAGGGAGGATCTGTTTGAGCAGAAAGCTTCCTGAGATATCATCCATATCCGCCGCAGTGTGGTTCTATCATAAATAAGCAAAACAGCAGGTCTGTTCATTCTATGAACAATCCTGCTGTTTTTATGTCTGCAGATTTTCTTTCCGGATCCCTGCAGACATCCATTTTCGGTTTATAAAAAATGCTTACAGATTATAATGTATTCAGGTCGATTCTGTAATCGTCAGAGCCCTGTCCGTCTACTGTGTAGTAAGCGGCTTTCTGCTCAACATTTACATAAACGCTGATTTCTTTTCCTTCGATGCCTTTGTCTTTGATGTCTTTTTTGATTGCTTCCTCGATGGAGCTCATTGTAACTGCAAAACCAGGTAATTCGATAGTTGTTTCTGCGAATTTTTTGATGTCGATATTTTTAGCCACTTCTTTTACTGCTTTCTTTACAGTTTCTTTTGCTTCTTCTACAACCGGAGCCTTCGCAATATCAGCTGCAGCATCTTTTGCTTCTTCAATTACTTCTGAAGCCTTTACAGTTGTTTTCTCAACTGTCTCTTTGACTGCTTCTGTAGCCTTTGTTGTTGCTTCTTTAATAGTTTCCTTTGCTCTTGAAGTTGTTCTTTTTCTCATAATAATCTCCTATTCCAACTGATTGGTCTAGAGCGTGTCTGAAAAACATTTTAAATTGTTTATTTTAACCAAATTAATATTGAGGCGATACAAATAAATCCCAAGTAGGTTGCAGCTAATTTGTCATAACGTGTAGCGATTCGTCGGAATGCTTTTAATTTCAGAAAATACTTTTCTACTAAATGGCGTTCTTTGTATAACCACCAATCACAATGACGTTCAAATTTAGCTCCCTTTCGGGATGGAATGGTTGGCTCTCCACCGCGGGCGTACACATAATCAAGTAATTTATTACTGTCATATCCTCGGTCAGCTAACACATTACTTCCGTTTATTTCAATTTGATCGAGCAAAGGGATTGCATAATTGATATCATTACACTGTCCCTCACTGATCATTAAATAAACTGGATATCCATAGGCATCTACTGCCGCATGGATTTTGGTGCTGGCTCCTCCACGGCTATGCCCGATTTCATTTGAAGGCCCCCTTTTTTTGCACCGGCACTATGCTGGTGCGCCTGGATAATAGAAGCATCAATGGATAATTCTTCCAATTCTGCTTCAAGACTTAAAATACGGAAAATATTATCAAGGATACCATCGTCGATCCATTTTCGGAATCGGCTATAGACAGTTTTCCATGAACCATAACGTTCAGGAAGATCGCGCCAAGGTGCCCCACTACGTGCAAGCCATACAATTCCATTCATAATGATACGATTGTCTTTCCTTGGACGTCCTTGTTTTCCAGTATTTTCAGGAGGTAATAAAGGTTCAATGCGAAGCC
>OLVO01001914.1_pt1 | contig 20138 bp, 17 predicted proteins | sample 1672571 | NCBI WGS metagenome assembly OLVO01 (sample SAMEA3136700, study PRJEB25190) | human gut metagenome | biome: human gut; feature: human-associated habitat; material: faeces | place: Austria | collected 2013
GCGAACACCATGACCCCGCCGGTGGCGGCATCCAGCCGGTGAACGGTGCGGATGCAGGGGGTGCCCAGCTGGCGGCGCAGCAGCTCCGGCATACCGCCGGGCTCGTCGGTGCTGAGGATACCAGGGGGCTTCACCGCCACGGCGATGCGCTTGTCGGCGTACAGCAGCTCCATATCACTCACCGGTCTGGACGGCCTCGCCCACGGTGCCGGGCAGGGCGTCCAGACTCTCGCTGTACTCCACCCGTCCGATGGAGCAGCCCTCGCCGATGCGGACCCGGCGTCCCCGGACCACGTCGGCCTGGGTGTATTCCAGGTCCACGTCATCGCCCTCGATATCCCCCACCTGGGCGCAGGAGACGCCGCTGTGGAACAGGCCCAACAGGGAGACCTGGGTGGGCTTATAGATGCGGATGCTGCTGCCGCCGATGCTGCCGATCCGGATGCCGCGATCGGCGGCGATCTCCACGGTTTCCGCGTTCAGCAGGCCCGGGATGCCGGCTATGCCGGAAATGCGGACGGCTTCCGCCTCCACGCCGCCGGAGACGTTCGTGCCGCCGGAGCAGCGCAGCTCCTGGCAGCGGATGTCCGCCGCCTCCAGGCCGCCGGATACGTCTACCTCGCCGCCCTCCAGGCTGCCGCTTACCTTCATGGCGCCGGAGCTGTGGACCCGGCCCCGGGACAGGATGCTGCCCTCGCATTTCACCGCGCCGGAGCAGCTGAGGCTCTCGCAGGTGATGCTGCCGGTGACCTTGCTGCTGCCGCTGCTGCGAACCTCGCCGGCGCAGTCCACGTCTCCCTGGACCCGGGCGCTGCCGGAGCAGCTGAGGCTCTGACACCGCAGATCTCCCTGGACCGTGCCGCTGCCGCTGATGGACACCCGGTCGTATTCGCCGCCGGGCATGGTGCTGCTGCCGGAAATTCTCATATCCATCTTCTCGTTCATAATGTGACCTCCTTCAATAATTCCAATACGTCCTCCTGGCGCTGGCCCTCCGCCACCACGGCGCGGCGGACCTCCTCCAGAGGAAATTCCCTGCGGCCATAGGCCGTTTCAATAATAAGCTTTCGCCGGGCCATAACGGTCTGACGCTTCTCCGCCAGACTGGCTGCCAGCTCGTCCAGGGTCTGGTGCTCCTTGTTGTCCAGAATCAGCCGGACCCGCTGGCAGATCTGGTCCCGGCGGAAGAAGGTTTCCTGTCCCGTGGACGTGGACCGCCGCAGGAACCACGCCTCCGGAATCAGCCCCATCCGCTTCCACCGGTACAGGGCCCCGTAAGAGATGCCGAACGTCTCCAGCAGCTCCTTTTTTGAGATCAACTCCTGATCCATATCGTTCCTCCCGTCGCTTTTGGATACGTAACAGTGTTCCGTAACACTGTTATGATAATAGCATAACAATGTTACGTTGTCAAGGGGGCGGATAAAAAATTATGGCTCCCATCATTGTGCACAATTCCCAGAGCTTTCTCCATAGGAAAATATAGCTTCGCAGGGGGTTGTTTTGCGGAAAAAGCGGTGTTATACTGTCCCATTGAGTACAAGATTTTTTGAGATCAGAGGTGTGTTCCATGGAAGAAAATCGCAAAAGGGGCGCGCTGTCCGTCAACATGACGGAGGGGTCCCTGTGGAAAAATATGCTGCTGTTCAGCCTGCCGCTGATGATGACCCAGGTGCTGGAGGTGCTGTTCAACCTCAGCGACGTGGCCATCGCCGGTAAATTTGCCGACTATCGTGCCCTGGGCGCGGTGGGGTCCACCACGCTGCTGGTGTCGCTGTTTACGGGGCTGCTGATCGGCATGGGCAGCGGCGTCAATGTGGCGGTGGCCCGGGGCCTGGGCATGGGCGACCGGGAGCGGGTGGAAAAGACGGTCCACACGTCCTTCGTGCTGTGCGCTGCCTTCGGCATCATTGTGTGCCTGATCTGCATACTGCTGGCAGGTCCTATGCTGACCATGCTGCATACCAAGGACGAGCTGATTGACGGAGCCACTCTGTATCTGAAAATATATGCCCTGAGCATGCCGGCCATGGCCATCTACAACTGCGGCAACGGCATTATGAGCGCCATGGGCGACACCCGGCGGCCGCTGCTGTATCTGTCCGTCGCCGGTGTGCTGAATGTGATTCTGAACCTGTTCTTCGTCATCCGGTGCCACATGGCCGCCGAGGGCGTGGCCGTGGCCAGCGTGATCGCCCAGTGCCTGTCGGCTCTGCTGATCGTGCTGCACCTGCTGGGGCGGAAGGACGCCTGCCGTCTGTGCCTGTCCAGGCTGCGGGTGCATCCGCAGGAGGCCAGGCGGGTGCTGACCATCGGCATCCCCACGGGTCTGCAAAACGCCATTTTCGCCATTGCCAACCTGTTTGTCCAGGTGGGCGTCAACTCCTTCGATGCGGTAACAGTGTCCGGCGCTGCGGCCGCCGCCAACGCCGATACCCTGCTGTTCAACATGATGGCGGCGTTCTACACCGGCTGCGCCAGCTTCGTCAGCCGGAACTGGGGCGCGGGCAAGACCCAGCGCATTACCAAGAGCTATCTGGTGAGCATGTGCTATGCCGCCGGTGTGGGGGCCATATGCGGCGTTTTGCTGCTGCTGTTCGGCCGCAGCTTCCTGTCTCTGTTTGCCAACGAGACCGGGGTCATCGACGCGGGCATGGAGCGGCTGCGGATCATGAGCTTTTCCTATGTGGTGTCGCCCCTGATGGACGCCAGCATCGCCGCCTCCCGGGGCATCGGCAAGAGCGTGGTGCCCACGGTTATCGTGGTCATGGGCTCCTGTGTGTTCCGGGTCATCTGGGTGTACACCATCTTCGCCTGGTTCGGCACCATCACGTCCCTGTATCTGCTGTATATCTTCTCCTGGGCCATTACCGGCGCAGCGGAGCTGCTGTATTTCCACCGCAGCTACAAAAAGGTCATTCTGGCGCAGCAGAACTGGTAGGCATAATTTCTTCCCTCCGCGCATGTAATGCATGGAGGGGGGAAATGCGATGAAGCCTGCTGTTTTCCTGTACGGCGTGCCGGGCCAATACGGCAATTATGCGGCGGCGCTGGAGGCTGCCGGAGCCAGGGTGGTGCTGTGCCGGGACCTGTACCGCAGCCTGGACTGCGACGGCCTGCTGCTGCCCGGCGGCGGGGACATCCGGGGTCCGCTGCCGGGAACGGAGACGTTCCTGGTGGATTCCTTTGTCCGGTCCCGGCGGCCCATCCTGGGCATTTGCCGGGGAATGCAGGCGCTGAACGTCTATTGGGGCGGCACCCTGCGGGATATTTCCGGCCACCAGCTGCCCCGGGGCGATATGGTGCACCCCACCCGGGCGGAGGGGATCATGGCGCAGCTGCTGGGGGAGCACCCTGCCGTTACCAGCTGCCACCATCAGGCGGCGGACCGCCTGGCAGAGCCCCTGCGGCCGGTGCAATGGGCGGAGGACGGCGTGACAGAGGCAGTGGTGCATCAGGAGCTGCCGGTGCTGGGGGTCCAGTGGCACCCGGAGCGGCAGAGCTATGCCCTGTGCCGGGAGGACGCCCCGGACGCCCGGGAGATCTTCCGCTATTTTGTGACACAGATGAAGGAGACGCCATGAGCAAGCCCATACGGGAACTGAATCTGGAGCTGGGACGGCCCGACGCGGCGGAGGCTCTGCGCCGCCTGGCGGCGGAGGTGGAGGCGGCCCGTCATCTGGGGACCCCGGCCATGAAGCTGATCCACGGATACGGCTCCTCCGGCAGGGGCGGGCGGCTGCGTACCGCCTGCCGCACCTGGCTGCGGCAGCAGGAGCTGTGCTTTTTGCCCGGGGAGAAATTTACTATATTCAATGAGGAGGCACGGCGGTGGCTGGCCGCGTGTCCCCGCCTGCGGCAGGACCGGGACCTGGACGCGGAAAACCGGGGCGTTACCTTTGTGCTGCTGAAAAAATAGAATATCCTCCGGCATATCCTGCGGCGGACGCCTTTGCGTCCGCCGGTTTTTCTTGCCCGGAGCCGCCGGATGTGCTACACTGAGGAGGAACTGTACGCACGGAGGACCTTTTATGAAACGCATTGCCAGTATCCAGGACATCTCCTGCCTGGGGCGCTGCTCCCTGACGGTGGCGCTGCCGGTGATTTCCGCCATGGCGGTGGAATGTGCCATTGTGCCCACGGCGGTGCTCAGCACCCACACCATGTTCCCCGGCTTCATCAGCCGGGACCTGTCGGACCAGCTGCTGCCCATCGCCCGCCACTGGAAAAGCCAGAACGTGACCCTGGACGCCATCTGCACCGGCTATCTGGCCTCCCCTCTGCAAACGGAGGAGGTCTGCCGGTTTTTCGACCTGCTGGCGGGGCCGGATACCCTGCTGTTCGTGGACCCGGCCATGGCCGACGGCGGCCGGCTGTATGCCGGCTTCGGGCCGGATTTTCCCGGGTATATGCGCCGGGTGGTGGCCCGGGCCCATGTGGCGGTGCCCAACGTGACGGAGGCCTGCCTGCTGACGGGCACCCCCTACCGGGAGACGGAGGACCTGTCCTGGTGGCGGGACCTGCTGCGCCGGGTGGCGGACCTGGGACCCCGGTATCCGGTGCTCACCGGCGTGCCCTTCGGGCCGGACCGGCTGGGCGTTCTGGCTCTGGACCCGGATACCGGCGGCTTCTTCGACTATCATACCCCCCGGGTCCACGACCATTTCCACGGCACCGGCGACATCTTCTCCGCTGCCTGCGCCGGGGCCATGGTCCGGGGCAAAAGCCTGCCGGAGGCTCTGCGCCTGGCGGCGGATTTCACCCTGGCCTGTATTCAGGTCACCTGCCGGGACCCCAACGCCCCCTGGTACGGTGTGGAGTTTGAGAAGGCGCTGCACCTGCTGCCGGGGCTGCTGGAGGGTTGATTTTGCCCCGGCCGGGGAATCTTTCCGGAAATTTTGCTGAAAATCCCTAAAAATATAGTTGTCAGAACCGGCAAAATATTATATAATCCATATGTTGAGCGAATGCGCGGCGGAAAAACCGCGCTTGTACAGAAAACGAAGGGAGAACAACCACTATGACTGCCAACGACATCCGCAACATCGCCCTGCTGGGCCACGGCGGCTCCGGCAAGACTTCTCTGGCCGAGCAGATGCTCTTTATGACCAAGGGTACCGACCGCCTGGGCCGCACCGCCGACGGCAACACCACCTGCGACTACGACGCCGAGGAGATCAAGCGCCAGATTTCCATTTCCCTGGCCTTTGCTCCCGTGAATTATAAGGGCGTGAAGATCAACGTCATGGACGCCCCCGGCAACTTCGACTTCTCCGGCGAGGCTCTGTCCGCCATCCGTGCCGCCGAGTGCGCCGTGCTGGTGGGCGCCGCCAAGGACGGCCTGTCCGTGGGTATGGAGCGCTCCTGGAAGATGCTGGGCAAGAAGCCCCGCATGATCTTCATCAACCGCACCGATGAGGACAACAGCGACTACCAGTCCTGCCTGGACGCCCTGAAGGGCAAGTTCGGCCAGGCCATCGCGCCCATCGTGGCTCCCGTGATCGACGGCAACAAGAAGGTCACCGCCATTGTGGACCTGCTGCACAACACCGCCTATGAGGTCAAGGGCGGCAAGGCCGCTGCCTGCGCCATCCCCGCCGACATGGCCGACGAGGTGGAGGCCCTGCGTGCCGAGCTGATGGAGGCCGCCGCCGGCGCCGACGAGGAGCTGATGGAGAAGTTCTTCGACACCATGGAGCTGTCCGCCGAGGATATGGCCAAGGGCCTGAAGCTGGGCGTCCGCGACGGCAGCGTCTGCCCTGTGCTGTGCGGCTCCGCCATCACCGGCCTGGGCGTGGAGATGCTGATGCAGACCATCCTGGACCTGGTGCCCGTGGCCACCGATATGCCCGCCGAGGCCGCTCAGGATGACAACGGCAACGACATCCAGGTGGCCTTCGATCCCAACGGCGCCGCCGCCGCCATCGTATTCAAGACCATTTCCGATCAGTACGGCAAGTATTCCATGATCAAGGTCGTCCGCGGCAAGGTCACCGGCGACGTGGCCCTGTATAACCCCACCACCGGCAACACCGAGAAGCTGGGCCGCCTGTATGTCATGAAGGGCAAGAAGGGCGAGGAGACCAAGGAGATCTGCTGCGGCGACATCGGCGCCATCGGCAAGATGGACCGGGTCAAGACCGGCGATACCCTGTGCGATCCCAAGAACATCGTGAAGCTCCACGGCATGGACTATGCCCAGCCCTGCTACAGCCGCGCCATCTCTCCCAAGACCAAGCAGGAGATCGAGAAGCTGGGCACCGGCCTGAACAAGCTCAACGAGGAGGACCCCACCTTCCATGTGGTCAACAACGCCGAGACCCACCAGACCGTCATCTCCGGTGCCGGCGATATCCAGATCGACGTGCTGTGCGCCAAGCTGAAGAGCCGCTTCGGCGTGGACGCGGAGCTGTCCGCTCCCCGGGTAGCCTATCGCGAGAAGATCCGTTCCACTGTCCGCAAGCAGGGCCGGTATAAGAAGCAGACCGGCGGCAGCGGCCAGTTCGGCGACGTCCATATCATCTTCGAGCCCCAGAACGAGCAGGAGGATATGATCTTCGAGGAGAACGTGTTCGGCGGCTCCGTGCCCAAGAACTACTTCCCCGCCGTGGAAAAGGGCCTGCGCGAGAGCTGCCAGCACGGTGTGCTGGCCGGCTATCCCGTGGTGTTCCTGAAGGCCACCCTGGTGGACGGCTCCTATCACCCGGTGGACTCCTCCGAAATCGCCTTCAAGCTGGCTGCCAACCTGGCCTTCAAGGCCGCTCTGCCCGAGGCCAAGCCCGTGCTGATGGAGCCCATCGGCGAGCTGAAGGTCACCATTCCCGACAGCTATCTGGGCGACGTAATGGGCGACCTGAACAAGCGCCGGGGCCGCGTCATGGGTATGAATCCCACCGGCGACGGCGAGCAGGTGCTGGAGGCCGAGGTACCCATGGCCGAGATGATGAGCTATGCCATCGACCTGCGCTCCATGACCCAGTCCCGCGGCACCTTCACCTTCAACTTCGTCCGCTACGAGGATTGCCCCGCTGCGGCCCAGGAGAAGGCCATTGCCGAGGCCAAGGCTCTGGCCGAAGCCGAATAAACTGACATCCAAAGTCAAGACCTCCGGCGAAGCCGGAGGTCTTGTGGGCTTGCCCGCATATGCCTTCGGCAGGCATTGAGGATAAAAACTATGAACTATCGCATCATTTTCCATACGACGGGCAAGGTTCTGCTGGCGGAGGCGGGGCTGCTGGCCCTGCCGCTGCTGGTATCGGTGCTGTATCACGAGCGCTGCGCCTGGGCGGTGCTGGCCTCCATGGCCGCGGCGGCGGTGATCGGCGGACTGCTTACGCTGCTGGCCCGGCCCCGCCGCCATACGTTCTTCAATCGGGAGGGCTACATCATTGTGGCCCTGGCGTGGGTGCTGCTGTCGGCAGTGGGGGCGCTGCCCTTCTGGTTCAGCCGGGAGATTCCCTCCTATGCCGACGCGTTTTTCGAGACAGTCAGCGGCTTCACCACTACGGGTGCGTCTATTCTGACGGACGTGGAAGCCATGAGCCACGGGCTGCTGTTCTGGCGCAGCTTTACCCATTGGGTGGGCGGCATGGGCGTGCTGGTGTTTATCACCATGATCTCCGGCAGCTCCGACCGGTCCATGAACATCCTCAAGGCGGAAATGCCCGGTCCCGTGGTGGGTAAGCTGACCCCCCGCACCCGGGACACCGCCCGGGTGCTGTACCTGCTGTATTTTCTTATCACGGCGGTGCTGGTGGGGATGCTGCTGCTGGGCGGCATGTCCCTGTTCGACAGTCTGGTCCACGCCTTCGGCACCGTGGGCACCGGCGGCTTCGGCATCAAGGCCGACTCCATCGCCTCCTACTCCCCGTATATCCAGGGGGTCATCACCGTTTTCATGATCCTCTGCGGCATCAACTTCAACCTGTATTATCTGCTGCTGCTGCGCCAGTGGCGGTCGGTTCTGCGCAGCGACGAGCTGTGGACCTATCTGGGGCTGGTGGTGGTGGCCACCGGCGTTATCACCCTGGACCTGCGGGGAGTGTACGGCGGCCTGGCCACCTGCCTGCGGCAGGCGGCGTTTCAGGTGGGCTCCGTCATCACCACCACCGGCTATGCCACGGCGGACTTCAACGTCTGGCCGGGGCTGTCCCGGGCAATTTTATTTGCGCTGATGTTTATCGGCGGCTGCGCCGGGTCCACTGCCGGCGGCCTGAAGGTGTCCCGGGCCATGATCCTGCTGCGGACCATCCGCCGGGAGATCAATCGCCTGGTCCACCCCCGGCGGGTCACTGCCGTCCGCTGCGACGGCAAGGCCCTGGGCAGCGAGGTCCAGCGGGGCGTCAGCATCTACTTTGCCCTGTACTGCCTGTGTATTCTGGTGGCATTCCTGTGCCTCAGCGGCGAGCCCTTCACCCTGGAAACGAATCTGTCGGCGGTGGTGTCCTGCTTCAACAATGTGGGCCCCGGCCTGGGGACGGTGGGTCCCGCCGGAAGCTATGCGGACTATTCCGTCCTGTCAAAGCTGCTGCTGTCCATGGCCATGCTCATGGGCCGGTTGGAGATCTACCCCATGCTGGTGGCGCTGTCCCCCTCCGTCTGGCGCAAGGATTAAGAAGAAAAAACTCTGTGTGATTTCGTCACACAGAGTTTTTTGCGCTTGCGTCCATGGCCCCGCGCCTTTCCTGCCTGGCCTTGACGGCAGGCGGACGGCCTGATATACTGAGCATATCAGAATGGAAGGAAGGTTGGCTATGTGGCATGAGATAAGGGACAATCAGGATGCTAAAGCGCTTATGGCTGCCGTGGGTGGATTCCACGACAGCTGCGTCAAGGAGATACACTATATCAGCGGCGCGTGTGTGCTCGGCGACCTGGGTATGTGGCCGCTGAACAGCCAACGCAGTCTGCGGGTACTGATCCAGCGGCAGTTTGAGGAGAACTCCGTGGTGGAGCTGGAATTTCTGGGGCTGAAATATCTGCATCTGCGGCCCGTAACGGAGGATTATACCTGCGAGCTTCTGGACGCCACCCTGGTGTGGAAGAACGGCGATATCTACTGGTGCGACTGCGGTGTGCCGGAGGAGAAGCTGACGGATTATGACGGAACCCTGATCTGCGCCGCCGGTCTGCGCTGGCGCCCGATTGATCACGGCCTGGGGCAGGAGGATTTCTATACGGCCAGAGAACCGGAGAACGCGTAAAGCAGGCGGATGAATCATATGCTCCCCTTGTGAGAGACGGCGGCACCCTGCGGCCTCTCATAGGGGGAGCATTGTCATTTTTATTTCAGATATTTCTTCAGATACTGCCCTGTGTAGGACTGGGGGCACGCTGCCACGGTCTCCGGGGTGCCGGCGCACACCAGCGTACCGCCGCCGGAGCCGCCCTCGGGCCCCAGGTCGATGAGCCAGTCGGCGGATTTGATCACGTCCAGGTTGTGCTCGATGACCAGCACCGTGTTCCCGGCATCTACCAGCCGCTGCAAAACCTCCAGCAGCTTCTTCACGTCGTCGGAGTGCAGGCCGGTGGTGGGCTCATCCAGGATATAGAAGGTGCGGCCCGTGGCCCGGCGGGACAGCTCCGTGGCCAGCTTCACCCGCTGGGCCTCGCCGCCGGACAGCGTGGTGGAGGACTGGCCCAGCTTCACATAGCCCAGGCCCACATCGCACAGGGTCCGCAGCTTTTCGGCGATCCTGGGCACCGGGGCGAAAAATTCCAGCGCCTCCTCCGCCGTCATGTCCAGCACGTCGGAGATGCTCCTGCCCTTGTATTTCACCTCCAGGGTTTCCCGGTTGTAGCGCTTGCCGTGGCACACCTCGCAGGGGACATATACGTCGGACAGGAAGTGCATCTCGATCTTCAGCATGCCGTCGCCGCAGCAGGCCTCGCAGCGGCCGCCCTTGGTGTTGAAGGAGAATCGTCCCGGGCCGTAGCCCCGGGCCTTGGCCTCCTGGGTGGCGGCGAACAGATTGCGGATCTCGTTGAACAGCCCCGTATAGGTGGCGGGGTTGGAGCGGGGGGTGCGGCCGATGGGGCTCTGGTCGATGCCCACCACCTTGTCCAGGAACTCCTCGCCCTCTATGGCGTCGTGCCGGCCGGGCCGGGCCTTCATGCGGTTCAGGTCTGCCCCCAGGCGCTTGAAGATGATCTCGTTGACCAGAGAGGATTTCCCGGACCCGGACACGCCGGTAACGCAGGTAAAGGTCCCCAGGGGGACGGATACGTCGATATGCCGCAGATTGTTTTCCGCCGCACCCCGGACGGTGAGAAATTCCCCGCTGCCGGGACGGCGCTTTTCCGGCACGGGAATGGACCTTTTGCCGCTTAAATACTGGCCCGTCAGGCTGTTGGGATTGGCCATGACCTCCTCCGGCGTGCCGGCGGCCATAACCTGTCCGCCGTGGGCCCCGGCCCCGGGGCCGATGTCGATGAGATAGTCGGCGGCGCGCATGGTGTCCTCGTCGTGCTCCACCACGATCAGGGTGTTGCCCAGGTCCCGCAGCCGCTTCAGGGTGGCCAGCAGCTTGTCATTGTCCCGCTGGTGCAGACCGATGGAGGGCTCGTCCAGAATATACAGCACCCCCATAAGGCTGCTGCCGATCTGGGTGGCCAGGCGGATGCGCTGGCTTTCGCCGCCGGAGAGGGTGCCGCTGGACCGGGACAGGGTCAGGTAGCTGAGGCCCACGGACTGCAAAAAGCCCAGCCGGGCGCGGATCTCCTTGAGGATCTGGGCCGCGATGAGCTGCTGCGTCTCCGTCAGGGTCAGAGCGTTGAAAAATGCCAGCTCCCGGTCCACCGGCAGCTCCGTGGCCTCCATAATGGACAGGCCGCCCACCGTCACCGCCAGCGCCTCCGGCCGCAGACGGCGGCCCTTACACGCCGGGCAGGGGCACTGGGTCATGAACTCCTCGAGCTCCCGCTTGCTGGCATCGGACTGGGTTTCCTGATACCGGCGCTCCAGGTTGTTGGCGATGCCCTCGAAGGGCTGGTACAGGGTGCCCCGGCCCCGGGGCTGGTCATAGTGCAGCTCCAGCTTTTCGCCCCGGGTGCCGTAGAAAATCACGTCCCGAACCTCCGGGGACAGCTGGCGCACCGGGGTTTGCAGGGAGAAGCGGTATTTTTTCGCCAGGGCCTCAAAATACATCCGGCTGATGCCGTCGGAGCGGATGGAGTTCCACCCCGGGGCCACGATGGCCCCGTCCAGGATGGACAGGCTGTCATCGGGGAGGATGATGGCCGGGTCCGCCTTCAGCTGCATCCCCAGGCCTGTGCAGGTGGGGCAGGCGCCGAAGGGATTGTTGAAGGAGAACATCCGGGGCGTCAGCTCCTCGATGCTGATGCCGCAGTCGTCGCAGGCGTAATTCTGGGAGAAGGTCAGGTCCTGCCCCTCCCGCACCAGGTTCACCAGCACGATGCCGCCGGACAGATGCGACGCCGTCTCCACGGAGTCCGTCAGCCGCTGGGCCCCATCGGGCCGGACGATGAGCCGGTCCACCACGATCTCGATGCTGTGCTTTTTGTTCTTGTCCAGGGGGATGTCCTCGGACAGGTCATAGAGGTTTCCGTCGGCCCGGACCCGGACATAGCCGGAGCGCCGGGCGTCCTCGAACACCTTGGCGTGCTCGCCCTTGCGGCCCCGGACCACCGGGGCCAGCACCTGGATGCGGGTGCCCTCCGGCAGGGCCATGATCTGGTCGATGATCTGGTCGATGGTCTGCTGCCGGATTTCCTTGCCGCATTTGGGGCAGTGGGGCGTGCCCACCCGGGCCCACAGCAGCCGCAGATAGTCGTAGATCTCCGTCACCGTGCCCACGGTGGAGCGGGGGTTTTTGCTGGTGGTCTTCTGGTCGATGGAGATGGCGGGGGACAGGCCGTCGATATAGTCCACATCGGGCTTGTCCATCTGACCCAGGAACATCCGGGCATAGCTGGACAGACTCTCCACATACCGGCGCTGGCCCTCGGCATAGATGGTGTCGAAGGCCAGGGAGGATTTCCCGGACCCGGACAGCCCCGTCAGCACCACCAGCTTGTCCCGAGGAATGGTGACGTCGATGTTTTTCAGGTTGTTCTCCCGGGCGCCCTTGATGAAAATATGATCTTGCATGGTCGTTCGTCCTTAGTCCACAATAATATCCGCCGTTTTGGCCCGCAGCAGGGACAGCAGAGCCTGGGGGTCACACTGGACCTGGTGGCCGATCCTCCCCGCCGACACCATAATGGCGGGAAGGTCTGCCGCCGTGGCATGGAACACCGTGGGGAACTGCTTTTTCATGCCCACAGGGCTGCATCCGCCGTGGACATAGCCCGTCAGCGGCAGCAGCTCCTTCTGAGGCAGCATGGCCACGGACTTTTCCCCCACGGCCCTTGCGGCCTTTTTCAGGTCCAGATTCTCCACCACCGGGATGTCGAACACATAGTAGCCCCCGCTGGCTCCCCGGGTCACCAGAGTCTTAAAAACGCAGGCCGGGTCCTGGCCCAGAGCCTGGGCCACGGACACCCCGTCAATGGGGCCGTTGGGGTCATAGGTGTGGGGGGTATAGGGGATCTTTTTCTGCTCCAGCGTCCGCATGACGTTGGTTTTTTCTTCCTTATTCTTGGCCATAATGTGCCTCCTTATATTCCAATGCTCCGGGCCAGCCACCACAGAAGCAGCAGGTGTGCCGGATAAAATGCATACCAGATTCCTTGCAGGACGGGGCTATGGGGCCCCTGCCGGCCCCGGTACAGCCAGATGGGGAGCAGGGCCGCCGTGGCCAGCAGCTCCACCGGCAGGGTGACGCCCCAGAGGGTCATATCGGCGCTGGGCAGCAGCCAGCCGTTGATCACCAGCATGGCCGCCAGCTCCGGAAGCCGCCCTATATGCCATTGGCGGCACAGGGCGAACACCAGCACCGTCAGCACGCCGGGGCCGAAATAGTCCGCCTGCATCCATTCGCCCAGCAGATAGCCCGCCCCTGCGGCCGGCAGCGCCGCCAGGGGCAGGGGAAGGCGCAGCCGCTCCTGCAGGGCATCCGCGGCCCACAGTGCCGCCGCGGCGATGAAGAACGTCCACAGGACATTCTGATACCCGGCGTCCACCGGCGTTCCGCTGAAGGCCAGGTCAAAGGGCACCTCCGACACCACGGCGCAGATCAGCAGCCGCAGGGTGTATTTTTCCCGGTCGTGGGTCCTGTACCACCCTTCGGCGATCTGGAAGGCGAAAATCGGGAAGGCCAGCCGCCCCACATACCGCATCCACATGGCCGTGGGAAACAGGAGATAGCCCATGTGGTCCACCAGCATGGCGGCCATGGCCAGGAGCTTCAGGTCCAGGGCGCTGAGGTCAAGCCGGCGTTTTTCCATGGTCTCTCCTCATACCCGCCTGGGGCGGCCGGACACGGCGGCGGCCGCCCGGGCCTGCTGGGCCCGGACGTATTCCTCCACGTCGAAGGGCTCCGCCTGGGCGTCTGCCCGCAGATACAGGGGGTGGTGGGGGTGCCCCGCCTTGGACCGCCTGCCGCAGGTGACCCACCGGGCGCCGTATTCCCGGCCCAGGGCGATCATATCCTCCAGGCAGGGCCACAGATAGTCCCGTTTTTCGATGATGGTGCCCCAGGCGGCCCACACCACCGGCCGGGGATTCAGGGACAGGGCATAGGCAAAGGCCCGCATGTTCTCCCGGTGCAGCTCCGGGTTGCAGGTCCTCTCCATGTCGTCCGGCGACGTGGCCCGCTGGGCATAGACGTTGAACATGATGAATGAGTCAAAGCCGTTGGCCTTGGCCACCCGCTCCACGCTTTTCAGGGTGGGGTCCAGATCCCCGGGCCGGGCGGTGGAGGGGTTGATGCCGATGCAGATCAGAGGCTTCTGCCCCCGGGTGCCCAGGATATACCGGTACTCCGTGTATTGGTTGGGCACGAACAGCCATTGGGACACGTCATAATCCGGGCTGGGGCGCAGGGCGCGCTCCAGCTGGGTGTCGAAGCGGATATCTCCCAGGCGGCGGATATCCACGGTGGGAACATGGGGCATGGCGCTTCCTCATTTCTCCCCCCGCAGGGCGATGATCTGATCGCGCAGCAGGGCGGCGTATTCAAACTCCAGCATTTTGCTGGCTTCCTTCATTTCCTTCTCCAGACGGCGGATGGTGGCCTCCCGCTCAGCGTCGGTGAGCTTGCGGCGGCTGGCCTGCTGCTCCTGCTGGGCGTCCTTGGAGATCTCCAGCACCTTACGCACGTCCTTGCGGATGGTCTGGGGAACGATGCCGTGGGCCTTGTTATAGGCGTCCTGCTTCTCCCGGCGGCGCTCCGTTTCGTCCATGGCTGCCCGCATGGAGGGCGTGATGGTGTCGGCGTACAGGATCACCAGGCCCTGGGCGTTCCGGGCGGCCCGGCCGATGGTCTGGATGAGGCTGGTCTCGCTGCGGAGAAAGCCCTCCTTGTCGGCGTCCAGAATGGCCACCAGGCTCACCTCCGGCAGGTCCAGGCCCTCCCGCAGCAGGTTGATGCCCACCAGCACGTCGAATTCGCCCAGCCGCAGATCCCGGATGATCTCCATCCGTTCGATGGCGGCCACGTCCGAGTGCATATACCGCACCCGCAGGCCCAGACCCTTCATGTGGTCCGTCAGGTCCTCTGCCATGCGCTTGGTCAGGGTGGTCACCAGCGTCCGCTCGTTTCTCTCGATCCGCAGGCGGATCTCGTCCACCAGGTCGTCGATCTGGCCTTCCACCGGCCGCACCTCCACCCGGGGGTCCAGCAGACCCGTGGGCCGGATCACCTGCTCGGCCACCTGGTCGGCGTGCTCCCGCTCATAATCTCCCGGCGTGGCGGAGACAAACACCGCCTGATGATACCGCTCCTCAAACTCCGGGAATTTCAGGGGCCGGTTGTCGAAGGCACAGGGCAGACGGAAGCCGTACTCCACCAGGCTCTCCTTCCGGGCCCGGTCCCCGTTGTACATGGCCCGTACCTGGGGCAGGGTCACATGGCTCTCGTCCACGAACAGCAGGAAATCCTCCGGGAAATAGTCCAGCAGGGTGGTGGGGGGCGAGCCCGGCGCCCGGCCGGAGATGACCCGGGAATAGTTCTCGATACCGGTGCAATAGCCCAGCTCCCGCATCATCTCCAGGTCATACCGGGTGCGCTGGTCAATGCGCTGGGCCTCAATGAGCTTGCCGTGGTCCTCAAACCACTTTTTCCGCTCCGCCAGCTCCCGTTCGATCTCCGCCGCCGCCCGCTCCATCTTGTCCTTGGTGGTGACATAGTGGCTGGCGGGGTAGATGGCCACATGCTGGAGCACTCGCTGGGCCTGACCGGTGACGGGGTTGATCTCGGAAATGCGGTCGACCTCGTCGCCGAAGAACTCCACCCGGATGGCATATCCGTTGGCGTACACCGGATAGATCTCCACCGTGTCCCCCCGGACCCGGAACATGTTCCGGTCGAAGGCGATGTCGTTGCGTTCATACCGGATCTCCACCAGCTTGCGCAGCAGCTGGTCCCGGGGATATTCCTTTCCCTGGCGCAGGGAGATCACCATGTTGGCGTAGTCGATGGGGTCCCCCAATCCATAGATGCACGACACCGATGACACCACGATCACGTCCCGCCGCTCAAACAGGGCGGCGGTGGCGCTGTGGCGCAGGCGCTCGATCTCGTCGTTGATAGCGGCGTCCTTCTCGATGAAGGTATCCGTGTGGGGGATGTACGCCTCCGGCTGGTAATAGTCGTAGTACGACACGAAGTATTCCACGGCGTTTTCCGGGAAGAAGGCCCGGAACTCCTCACACAGCTGGGCTGCCAGGGTTTTGTTGTGGGCCAGCACCAGGGTGGGCCGCTGGACCCGCTCGATGACCTTGGCCATGGTATAGGTCTTGCCGCTGCCGGTAACGCCCAGCAGCACCTGATCCCGCAGGCCGTTTTCAATGCCGCTGGCCAGTGTGTCGATGGCCTGGGGCTGATCCCCGCTGGGGGTATAATCCGATACCACCTTGAACTGTCCCATAAGCGCCTCCTGTTCCGTGCAGTCGTGTAGTATTCTATTGTATCACCTTTATTTTTATCTGTAAACCTATTTTTTCAAACAAATGTTCTGGAGCAAAAAGAGGAAAAGCGCTCTCCCCCCAAAGGGGAGAGCGCATTTTCTTTTACCCGTTGAGAATCTGCATAAACTCCTGGCCGGTGATGGTTTCCTTTTCGTGAAGGAACTTGGCCAGCTCATCCAGCTTTTGGCGGTCGTCCTGCAAAATTTTCACGGCCTTCTGGTGCTGCCGCTCCACCAGGTCCACCACCAGCTGATCGATCTTGGCCTGGGTCTCCGGCGAGCAGGCCAGGGACGTATCCCCGCTCAGATACTGGTTGGTAACGGTCTCCAGTGCCACCATGCCGAATTCGTCGCTCATGCCGTACCGGGTCAGCATGGCCCGGGCCAGCTTGGTGGCCTGTTCGATGTCGTTGGACGCGCCGGTGGTGACGGAGCCGAACACCCCCTCCTCGGCGGCACGGCCGCCGGTAAACGTGGCGATCTTGTTTTCAATCTCCTCCCGGCTCATCAGATAGTGGTTGCCCTCCTCCACCTGCATGGTATAGCCCAGCGCACCGGAGGTCCGGGGAATGATGGTGATCTTCTGCACCGGGGCGGAATGGGTCTGGCGGGCCGCCACCAGGGCGTGGCCGATCTCGTGATAGGATACGATCCACTTCTCCTTGTCGGTGAGAATGGCGTTCTTCTTCTGATATCCGGCGATGACGGTCTCGATGCTCTCCTCCAGGTCGGCCTGGGTCACCAGCCTCCGCCCGTCCCGCACCGCCCGCAGGGCGGCCTCATTGACGATGTTGGCCAGCTCCGCGCCGGAGGCGCCGGAGGCCATCCGGGCCACGGTGCCGAAGTCCACATTCTCCGCCAGCTTGATCTTCTTGGCGTGGACCTTCAGGATCTCCTCCCGGCCCTTCAGATCCGGCAGCTCCACCGGCACCCGGCGGTCGAAGCGGCCGGGCCGGGTCAGGGCCGGGTCCAGAGACTCCGGCCGGTTGGTGGCCGCCAGGATGATCACGCCGGAGTTGTCGTCGAAGCCGTCCATTTCCGTCAGCAGCTGGTTCAGAGTCTGCTCCCGCTCATCGTTGCCGCCGTACTGGCCGCCGCTGCGCTTCTGACCGATGGCGTCGATCTCGTCGATGAACACGATGCAGGGGGCCTTTTCCTTGGCCTGGCTGAACAGATCGCGGACCTTGGACGCGCCCATGCCCACGAACATCTCCACAAATTCCGAACCGGAGATGGAGAAGAAGGGCACCTGGGATTCACCGGCCACAGCCTTGGCCAGCATGGTCTTGCCGGTGCCCGGAGGGCCCACCAGCAGGATGCCCTTGGGCATGGAGGCGCCGATCTCCTGATACTTACTGGGGTCGTGGAGATAGTTGACGATCTCCTGCAGGTTCTCCTTGGCCTCATCCTCGCCGGCCACGTCGGCAAAGCGGATGCCCTGGGAGGACTGGACATAGATCTTGGCATTGGACTTCCCTGCGCCGAACATCATGGACCCGGGGCCTCCGGCCCGGTCCGTCAGCTTCTTGGCCATCAGCTGGCCGACGGCGATGAACAGGACGATGGGCAGCACCCACGTCAGCACGACGCTCAGCAGGGGCGAGGTCTGCTCCACAATGTCCCGGGTAAACTCCGCCCCGGCGTCGTACAGCCGCTGGGTCAGGTCCGGATCGTTCATGGGGCCGGTCTTATAGATCTTGCTGCCGTCCTTGTTGGTGAAGATGATCTGGTTGTCCTCCACCTCCACCTTGCCGATCTCCTTGTTTTCGGTCATGGTCATGAAGGTGCCGTAGTCCACCTCCTGCACCGCGTGGCGGGCCACCAGGGGCACCAACAGAAAGTTGATCAGCAGCAGCACCACCAGGGCGATGCCATAGTAGTAAAATAGCGGTTTCCTCGGGGGTTTAACTTCTTTCATAGCGCATCCTCCTGCGTCGCCCGGAGCCGGGCCCCGGAAATTTTGAGATATGATAGCATGTCTTTTCCTGAAAATCAACAGAAAATTGTGAACAATGCGGCCCCGCCTTTGCAGCCTGTCAAAAAAGCCTCGCAGAGTTCGCGGCCCGCAGGCCGCGAATAAGGTTTGATCCATTTTTCGCGGCGGCGCCCCCCAAGGGGACTTCCGTTGGGCGTGTACGTCGCGAAAAATACTTTGCGCGGAGAGAGTGTGTTTTCGCGCATTTTATGCGTGAAAACGCGCGGGTCGGAGCGAAATCTCTTTTGTCAAAAAAGGGGCAACGCCTTTTTTTGACAAGCTCAAAAGGCGGGGCCGCAGCCCCGCCTTTGTCCGTTAAGGCCATCAAAAGGTCTTGTTGACGTAGTCGTTGTACTTTTTCACGTCCATCTGGTCGCGGTAGGTATTCTGGAACCGCTTCACCGTCAGACTGTTGAACTGGACGACCTGGCGGTACTTCAAAAAGCCCACGATCAGCGGCAGGCCGCCGGACAGATAGCTGATGGGGGCCTGCTTCCACACGCCGAAGCCAAAGGCTACCACCACCAGCAGCGAGATAAACACACCGGCGATCTCCTTCTTGGGGTGGAGCTTTTTCACCACGTCCTCCTTCACCACGCCCAGGTCGATCATGGTCCGGGCGAAGCGCTTCTGCACCGTGAACAGGCTCACGGCGTTCAGCACGCAGGGGGCCACCACAAAAAACGCAAACAGCGCGAGAATGGCCTGAATAATGAAAATCATCAATCCTTCGTTGTTCAAAAATCTATCCTCCTGATTTTAATTAGTCTACGAATACAACGGGCACGTCCTCCCGGGCGCTGGCATACAGCATGGTCAGGTAGATCACGTCGAAATCCACCACATCGCCTACCCGGGGGCAGGGGTGGCAGTCCTCCACGTCCAGGATGCAGTGGTCCGACGAGCCGCCTACCACCGTCATGCCCGGCGTCCGGGGCCGCAGCATCATCACATCTCCCACGTCGGCCCGGCCAATGCCTGCAATGGCCCGGCGGCGGATGCCCCGGTCCTCATAGGTGGGCCGGTTGCAGAAGCAGTCCACCACGATGGGCCCCACCGGGTGGGTGGGCTTGTCCTTCACCTCCACGATCTGGGCCCGCAGGGTCATGCAGTCCATCCGCAGATAGTCCATGTCGTGGATGCCCCAGTCCACCTGTAAATCCTTGGATACCAGGATGCCCTCGCCGATGCGCAGATGGTTGATGCCCTCCGGCATGGTGCCCCAGTGGACCAGAGTGAAGGAGCTGGTGGCCCCGCCGGACACGATCTCCAGCTTCCGGCCGATGGCATCCTCCACCCGCCGGGCGATATGTACCAGCTGGCCCAGATTCTCCGGCGTGGGCTGGATGGAGCCGTAGCACCCCAGGTTCACGCCCACGCCTGCCAGCTCCACATGGGGCAGGTCCCGCTCCACATGGACGCACACGTCCAGCATCTCGTCCTGGTCCCAGAAGCCCTCCCGCAGGTCGCCCAGATCCGCCATGATCACGGCCTTGTGGACAGCTCCCTGCCGGGCGCAGGCCTCCTCCAGGGCGTCCAGCGTGGCCCGCTCGCTCTCCAGAGAATAGTCACACCACCGGGCCACATCGTCCAGCTCGCACAGCATGGGAATCCGCAGCAGCATATACGGCCCCGGCACTCCTGCCTGGCGGCAGCGGATGATCTGCTCCAGCCGGCTGCTGGCCAGCTGGGTGGCCCCGCAGTCCCGGAACAGCTGCCCGACCTCCGGCAGGCCGCTGCATCCCTTGATAACGCCGCACACCTGGATGCCCTGGGCGGTGCAGCGGGAGATGACCTCCTCCATATTGTGCCGCAGACGGCTGCGGCTGATCTCCAGACGGGGGAACTGCCGGTTCATACGCGGGGACCTCGATTCCAATAGGTAATGTAGGAATTATACCACGGATTTTCTTCCCTGACTACCGTTTTTTCGGAATTTCCCCGCCGCGTCAAAAATAGATGACCACGTCCGGGTGCTGCTGCAGCTCCCACCGCAGATCCTCCAGAAACAGGGCGGCCTCCTCCGGCAGCTGCACCGCCCGCGGGGCGATGAGATAGCTGATGCGGTCCGGAGGCGGCGCGGTAAAGCGGCAGATCTTGGCCCGGCCCGCCCGGCGCATGTGCTCGGCGGCAA
>OLVO01001931.1_pt1 | contig 20002 bp, 18 predicted proteins | sample 1672571 | NCBI WGS metagenome assembly OLVO01 (sample SAMEA3136700, study PRJEB25190) | human gut metagenome | biome: human gut; feature: human-associated habitat; material: faeces | place: Austria | collected 2013
TTTTATACCAGAACGAGTACTGGCAGCATGAACCATTTCTTCTCCATTACCAGTAAGAATTCCAACATGGCCATAATACATTACAACATCCCCTGCTTTGATATTACCATCAGTTACCAAAGTATACATATCTGTTTGATTCCACATAGAATCTGTTTGTGAAATTAAATTGATACCAAAATGTGCAAAAACATAAGAAACAAAACCAGAACAATCGGCACATACATTAGGATCTTTACCACCCCAACAATATCTACCACCAACAAAAGATTTAGCATACTCAACAATAGCTTTACCAGTGGCACTTCCTTCACCAACAGTACCACCTTCCTCTGCCGTAACATCGGGTTGATCATAATCATCAGATTGTAAAATAAAACTTTGTGGTTTCTTATCAGTAGTAGACACATAAGTGCTATTTTCCTTTTTCAAAACCTCTCTAGAAATACGAGCAGTATCCCAACAAGCACCTAACTGAAAAGAACCAATATCATCAGGAACTAAGCTGATTGCTAAATTCACTAAAAAAGGAACAAAAAAGCACAATAATGCAGCAATAAATTTATTTAACAAACTTTTTTTCTTCTTATCATCATCGGGATTAATTAATAATTGAGTAAACTGAATTGCTAAAGCTGTCATTAATAAAATAGGAGCAACCATCTGTATCAAATCTAAAACTTGCCTCAAAATATCTAATATGGTCAATAAACCATAGTCTGTACAACATGTTCCCAATGCTTCACTACAATTAAGAATCTGAACAAAGTCGCTCATAATACCACCGCCTCATTTTTTCTACTAAGTAACAACTAACATTATTTTATTATAAATTGAAAAAAAAGAAAAGAAAATTAACCATAATACTGTTGAATGGCCTTTGCTATATCTTTAGCAATTTGTTCTTTTTTACTACTATAAGTATCCATTGCCTGCTTATTATCATAAAACTCCGTTTCCAAATAAGTAATAGGAACACCTAAATTCATAAAATATCCAATATCAAAAGCACTATAAATATAATCTGAGAACTGGCGATGACCAGTATTAGATATTACCGCATTAACAATGGCTTGATCAGCAAGAGTACTATAACTACTCGTTCTCTTTACTAGTTGAGTACCAGCAGCACGACCACTACCAGAAGCATTAAAGTGAATTTCTAAAACATATTTATATTTTCCCCAATCAAATTGATTACATAAACTGGTATTGTTTCTACACTCACGATAAAAAGAGGTATTCATATCATTAGAATTTCCTGCCATCAAAGCATTCGCAATATCAGAAGAAACTCCTAAAGAACTAAGTTCAGATTGAATTAACTTAACTAAGATACGGGTTTGATCAGTTTCATCATAACCAGAGGAAATCATACCACGACAATCATTAGGAGAACTAGCACAGTAAGGTGGATAAGAATGTCCTGCAATAAGTAAAATGGTTCCATCTCCACCACTACCATTTTCAGGTTTCGCAGTAACCTCGGGATCATCATAATCTTCTGGCATTACAATAAAACTCTTAGGTTTTTTATCAGTAGTAGACACAAAAGTATTTTCCATAGCTAACGTCATTTCTTCACTAATCTCTGCAGAATGCCAACAAGAAGCAAAACTAAACTCAGAAAATACCAAATTAACAACAACATTCACGATTGTTGGCAATAGAAAAACAACAACCGTAGCCATTACTTTATTGATTAAACTCTTTGACTTTTTATTTTGCTCATCTTCAGGATTAACAACCATCTGTGTAAATTGTATAATTAACCCAACAATTAAGATAATAGGAACAATAATATGTATAATATTTAAAATTCTCTGTATAGCCCCTAAAATATTAGCCAAACCAAAATCAGCACAACAAGTATCAATATCCCCAGAACAATCCAAAATATATAAATAAGGCATACCATCACCTCTTTAATCTTTTACTACAAAACGAAAAGAATCCAAAGAAAAATACTTTTCCTCACCATAAGTAGTATAAATATTAAATGGTTTATAAAGAATTAATTTCCCATTTTCAATATAATACGTATTGTCATTCATTACATTAACAATATTTTTAGACTCCATAAAACAAGAAAAGTCGCACTCCTCTTTCGTAAAATATCCTTGCTTTATCAAATCATTATAAAACTCAACAAATTTATAAGTAATAAAATAACGCAAAGTATCTTCATCGATTTTATACATATCAAAAATATCCTTATCGGAAAGCAAAGTCATATTTTTTAAATCAATATTATAACTACGATAATAAATATCAGAATGATCTGCATCAGCATATCGCTGCTGTGAAATAATTAAAATAGACAGCAGATGATCAGAAACGGAATATTCATATAAAAAACCCTGTGTAAACTTCGTTAAATAATCTTGATAATAATCCATAATATCAGAATTAATATCATCAATAACAGAAGAATCAATATTAATAACAGGAACCTTATCTGTTGCTAATACATCGAGAGAATTAGAAGAATAAACAATTTCTTTCTCTTTATTTTTTAACAAATCTTGGTAATTAAATTTTCTAGGAAAAAGAAAAAAAACAGAAGAAGAGACAATAACTACAATAAGCACACAAAATACAATCCACTTAGGCTTCTTCTTAGATATTTTAGTCTCTACTTCTGACACATTAAACACTGGCTTCACTCCCATTACTTTCTCTTGCTAACCGAAATTCCATCTCCCACTTCAAAAAACTCCGTATTATATTTTTCATTTGTTTTTAAATAATCAATATAATCTTTAATCTTACGAACTAATGATCTCAAATTTTTACTTTTTATTTCTTCTTCTTTTTTTTCTACTAAACCATGAAACTTCAAATTATCAGTAATAATTACTCCACGATACTCCAAATTACGTTCAAACATTTCAAAAAACTTAATATTTTGTGCTTTCGCAGCATCGATAAATATTAAATCAAACTTTTCATCCAATTTAACGTTAAAGGCATCATTATAAATTAATGTAATCCTATTTTCCAAATCAAAAGCTTTTACATTCTTTAAAGCCTCTAAATAACGAACTTCATCTCTTTCTATCGTTGTAATTTTAAGATTAGGATCAACAAGAGCCATCATAATAGCAGAATAACCAATTGCTGTACCTATCTCTAAAACATTCTTAACATGATTTTTTAAAATAAATGTAGTAAGAAAATCAATTCCCTCATCTACCATAATAGGAACATTATTAACTTCTGCATACTGCTTCATCTCGCGAATCAAAGCATATTTATCTACCATATCCAATCACCTTTATCTTTAATCTCCTGTACCATAGCTTCATGCTCCGCTAATGTATTAGTATAGAAAATATTTCCATTTTTATCCGCAACAAAGTATAAATAATCACTATCCGTAGGCTCAATACTAGCTTTCAAACTAGATAAACTAGGATTGCAAATAGGACCTATAGGCATCTGTCCTCTCATATTAGCAGCCCTTGTATTATAAGGATTAACGGTTGCAAACTGAGCAGTCGTTAAATCACTAGTCATAGGAAGTTGTAATGCATAATAAGTAGTAACATCACTACCCAAATTCATATTAGCAGCAATCCTATTTTCAAAAATACCAGCAATCATCTTACGATTCTCAGTATTAGTACCTTCAAGTTCCACCAAAGATGCCATAGTCATATAATAGTGCACATTATTCTGAATCTGACTTCTATATGGTTCAAGTTCTTTTTCCATTTCATCTAACATAGTCTCAACAATAGTAGAAACACTAACATCTTTGCCATCAAACTGATAAGTATCAGGAGCTAAATATCCCTCTAAAGGGTAGTAAATTCCTTCCTGTAAAATTGAATCTGTCAAAAACCAATATTTTTTTCTTAATGTTTCTAAAAATGTACTATCATTTAATGTATTTAGCACTTCTGTTTCTGAATGATTTGTAGCCTTTGCAATTTCAGAAGCATAATCCGTAATCCGCATTCCCTCTTTAAAAGTAATCGTAATAGCATCTGGATTATACTTACTACCAGACACAAGTTCAGAAATAATATCTTCCATAGACATATCCCTACGAAACAAATAAGTAGAGGCTTGTAAATACAAGTCGCCTTTACTTTTTACAGTAATAGTAAATAACATTTCACTACGAATCAAATCATTCTCTTTTAATATTTTAGCAATTCCCGTAACACCAGTACCACTAGGAACAACGATTTCTATATCATCATGATCATTTTTATCTACAGGACTTGCTAAAAACAAATAAACCGCCGCTAATAAAATTAAAAAAGATCCCATTAAAATTAAAAAAATTAGTAACGGTTTCGGTCTTCTCCTCACTGCCATAAATACCCCTCCAGAAAAATAAAGAGCTATTATTGCTCATTATCTTGATTATTATTTGCTTGTTTTCTAACTTCTTCTTGTAATGTTTCAAGAATTGTTTCAATAACCTTCCACTCTTTATCTGTTTCAATTGCTTCCAATTTACTATGAGGATCATTAGGATCATAAATAGAAGCATAAACTTCTACATTTCCCTCTGCATCTTTAGTATTATCTGTATATACGATATAGTTTTTATGTGTTTCTTCACTTTCAAAAGTAAATAACACATCATAAACTATTTCATTACCATTTTCATCAATCATTGTAAAACTATTTTTCTTCATTTTGCTTCCTCTCCTTATCTAAAAAACTTTGCAATATTATAGTTGCAGCCACACTATCTACTACTTTTTTTCTACTTTTTCTAGAAACATCAGCATAAATAAGCATATCTGTAGCACTCTTGGTAGATAATCTTTCATCTTGTAAATATACAGGAATAGATAAAACTTTCTCTAATTCTTTCTGAAATTTTAAGCTAAGTTCCCCTTTAGGTCCAATAGAATTGTTCATATTCTTAGGAAATCCCAAAACAATGGCACCAATTTTCAATTCATCAACTAAAGAAACAACTTCCTTAACCAGTCTCGCATATTCCTCTTGATGACGAATAACACCATAACTAGACGCAATCATCCCAGTAGAATCACTCGTTGCAATACCTAAGGTACGACTTCCTAAATCTAATCCTAAATATTTCATCTATGATTTTTATAAAATTCCTGCAATAACACTTCTATAATTTTTGCTCGATCTACTTGCTGGATTTTAGTGCGAGCATCCTGATAACTAGAAATATACCCAGGATCTCCGCTAATTAAATAACCAACAATCTGATTGCTAGGATTATATCCTCTTTCTTCTAAAGAATCCCATACCTCTTCAAGAATATCACTAATAAAACGATTATCAATATCCTTAATATTAAATAGACTTGTCTTATCTTGTGACATAATATCACCTCACTATAATATAATTCTATTTTAGCATTGATTAAAAACTATTACAACCAAAAAAAGAATATTCTAAAAAGGAATATTCTTCTAAACAGTATAAACAAAAGCCATATAGATAGCAAATGCAATAAAAATACCAGTAATAATCCACCCATTAAGTCTTTCAAACCAACTGCTCTTATCTTTTACCCCTAAAGCAATAGACATTAAAGTACCACCGATAAGTCCACCGATATGAGCAAAATTATCTACACCTGACATAAAGAATCCCAAAGCTAAATTCAAAAGAATCAAAGGTATAATCTGACTTTTAACAACATTTCCCAAATAAACTCGATAATGATATCCAAAATAAACAAGTGCTCCCATAAGCCCGAAAATAGCTCCACTGGCACCTACAGATGCATAATTTCCAAAAATCATAGAAAACAAAGCACCACTAATACCAGCAACTAAATAAATAATCAAAAATTTAAATCGACCTAAAAAGTTCTCTACCTGAGACCCAATAACATATAATGCATAACAGTTAAACAATAAATGCATAATTCCACCATGTAAGAATATTCCTGTAAACAAACGATAAGTTTGTCCTTCTCGAATAGCTGGTCCCCAAACAGAGAAATTAGCAATTAAATCATCATACAATCCAAACAAAACAGGAATCACATATAGAATAACATTAACAGCTATCAACCAATAAGTAATCATTGGAAAATTATTCTTAAAAACAGCATTAATTTTCTTTGCATCTTTTTTATTATGTTCATTAATATCACTAGTAATTTTAGCAAATAAAGCAATTCCTTTTTCGTTGAACTTTAACTTCTTAGTTAAATCAGGAAACTCTCTCTTAATAACATCACTCTTCTTAAAATCAGCTTCTGTATCAATCTTTACACATTCCACATTAGGAATAGCATGAATATCTTGACTTACATTATCACCTAAATCTAAAAAAATACTCAAAGTATTCATACGAAAAGATAAAGTTTTCTTTTTTATCTTTTTAACAATTCTTTTTGTCTTAAAAACATCAAAATTAAACTGTTCATCATTATGTATATAAGATGAAACAATTCGCACTACTTTATAATCTTCATCAAGATTTTCTAACCAAATTTCATTTTCAACCCCTTGTAAAATAATAGGATTATAATTTTTGTCTATAATAAAATAATGAAGTAATTTCATCACAAGAATATTCTTGTCATCCATTAAAATCTCATTTTCCATCTAATCCCTCCAAAATACTAATAATATTATATACTAAAACATAAAATAAAGAAAGAGGTGTTTTATGAAGAGATTTGTAAAGTTTATCATAATTTTACTGCCCTGGTTCTTATCTTCCCTAATTCCTATAGACAAAAATTATTATAACAATCTAAATCTTCCATGGTTTGCTCCTCCAGGAATCGTATTTGGAATAATATGGACTTTCCTATATATCTGTATTGCAATTAGTATATATCAAATACTAAATAATCATAATAAAAAGGATATACCTAATTCATATAAGTATACCCTACTACTAAATTATATAGCAAATCAAAGTTTTCAACCACTATTCTTTTATTTTAAAAATAATTTTTTAGGTTTTATTTCCTGTATCATAACATTGATTACTTCTTTATTTTTATATAAAGAAACGAAAGATTTAAAGGGAAATTCTGCTAAATGGCTAATACCATATGTAATTTTCACTCTATATGCTAGCATTCTTTCACTATCAATTTACTTTTTAAATATTACTTAACATGATTATTATATTCTCTAGCTATATCTAAAAATTTATGCAATTCTTTTTCTAATTCTTCAAAATGGTCTTTACAATAAGTAAAGTCCTTTTCTTTACTCTTTAATTCATGTTGATAAGCAATATCTGCAAAACCCATAAATCCTAAGTATTTAGCATCACTTTTCATTGAATGAACTAAAATTGCATAATTTTCCATATCTTTCTCTTCCAAATACTTTTTCAAATTAGAAAGTTTTTCATCAATTTCCTCTAAATAATCATGAAGAGTCATATGATACATCTCCATATCACCTAAAAGTTCTAAGGCATGATCAATATCTACTCCGTGATTTCTTAAATAATCTTCATTATATACTTGTTCACTAGATGAAGCATCACTAGTATTAACACTTTCAGAAACATCTAAAAGCTCAGTAGTATGAAATAACTCCCCAGTCTGAGAATCTTTCAAATGAAGAAGTGTCGCAAAAACACGAACCATTTCATCTTTTTCGATAGGTTTAGCTAAATAATCATCAAACCCATCATCTATATACTTCTCTCTCATACCAGTAATAGCATTAGCAGTTAAGGCAACCACAGGGATAGAAAACCCTGGTACATCTTTTAATTTCTTTAAAGTCTCAACTCCACTCATTTTAGGCATCATATCATCCAGTAAAATAATATCATATTTCTCGCCAGACATAATTTTTTCTAAGCAATGATAACCGCTATCTACACATTCTACATCAGCAGAATATCTCTTTAATAATTGACTAGCAACCTTTAAATTCAAAGTATTGTCATCAACTACCAAAATCCGATAACCAGATAAGTCTAAATGTGTCAAATTAGGTCCAGTATCTTTATGTAAGCTACTTTCTTTTTCAATAGGCTGATCTAAAATAATAGTAAACTTAGATCCTTCACCATAAACTGTATGAACAACAACTTTACCGCCCATAAGTTCAACCAACTGTTTAGTAATTGCAAGACCTAGTCCAGTACCTTCTACTGTCGTATTACGGTCTTCGTCAAGTCGCTGAAATTTAGTAAATAATTTATCAATATTTTCTTTCTTAATACCACGACCAGAATCCTCAACAGAAACAATCAAACGGCAACGATTAGCATTGTTTACACAATTAACTTCGTAACGCACAAACCCATGTTCCGTATATTTACTAGCATTACTCAAAATATTAGTAACAACTTTCTTAACGTTGGTATGATCACCGTATAAAACTTTTGGTAAATCCGGAGCAATATAAACTTGAAAATCAAGTCCCTTCTCATCCATTCTAGGCTTAATCAACTTAGCAAGACTAGAAAACAATTCAGGTGCATCATAAGGAGAATTAGTAATCTCTAATTTACCAGCTTCAATCTTAGATATATCTAAAATACCATTAACAATCTCTAACAAAGTATTAGAAGCATTAACGATATCTTTTGCATTATCTTTAGCCTCATCCAATGTTTTAGCATGACGTACACAATCACTAAAACCAACAATAGCATTTAATGGAGTACGAATTTCATGAGACATACTAGATAAGAAATCAGTCTTAGCCTGATTAGCTTTATCAGCCTGTTCCTTAGCAAGTTCCAATTGCTCAATCATCTTAACATCAGGATTTTCAATTGTATTATACATTAAAAATATTAGAAATGTTTCCATTGAAGTAGCAATCGTAAGTGTTGGATTAAGTTTTTGAACTATTGTTGTAAAAATTATTCCAACTACAAAAACAAATAATGGCAAATACTTTTTCTTCTTAATATTACGTATATTGCAAACCATAGAAATAATACAGATAATTCCACAAAGTCCAGAAACTAGATACACCAAATTAGCTGCCAAACCATACGAATAAGTAAAACCATTGCCAGAATATAATTCAATTGGTAAACAGAATAATAAAATTGCACAAAAAGCAAAAATTCCAATAATAATTTTTCTTAACGTCCAATATTTTCCTGGAGTAGTACTCTCATCAATCTTAATAAAAGTAACAAAAATAACATACATACTAAATAGGAAAGCAAAACTCATTAAATAAAGTAAAAACAATTTATTAATAATAGTAGTCCAAATTGTAATTGGAAAGTATAACAAAGAATATGTACATACAAACTCTAATAATAAACCAATTAAATTACTAACAACCAAAATACTAAAAATACGATTTTCATAAGTATTGATATGTTTTTTCGTAAAATACATTAAATTTAATGTTAATGAATAAAACAAACTTACACAAATTAATACTAAACTAACATTAATTTCCATACAAACACCTTCTCTAGTATAAATTATAGTAAAAATTAAAAACGTTGTAAAGAAAAAGGACGAAAGATCGCCCTATTTTTTTAGTGTTTTATTTGCATCATGAAAATGATATTGACTTGGTGTAACAAAAGAAATCTCTCCATCTCGATAAACCGGTTTAATGCATTTTTCTGTAATTCCCTCATCTTCTAAAGTATGGAAATCTCTTTTACCACTACTTGTTAATGGAAAACTTTCTTCATTACCATGAACCCTAAAAAATACACGTTCTGCAATATCTTCACCTAAAATATCAGCACACCGACTATCAGCAGATATCAAAGTATTCAAAATAGAAGATGACGTTTTTACTTTTTCAGGTTGCATTTCAACGTGAGCAATATACAATGGTCCATCAACTTCATCGCACTCTGCTTTTACAACCTCACAAGATAAAATATTTTTTGTATCACGCAAAACACTATCTGCAACAACAAAATTAGGAATTTCCTCTTCCTTATTAGGAATCCTACCCTTCATATAAATAGATCCATTTTCATCTAAATAGCCATAAACATTGCAGTCTCCCCAAACTTTACCTTGTGCATCACGAATAAAGAACTTCTCTGTTGCTTCTGGATTATTTTTATATTCTTTCATATTACATGGAGAATTAGCAACCAGCCTTCCAAATTGATTTGGAGGGCAATGATTACCATCTTTATCTAAAACAGCAACTTCTACCATTTGAAATGGATTTAATCCATGAGGCTCCTTTTTAAATGCATATTTCGGAGTCTTGCTTTGTAAGGAACGGAATAATAACCAGAAAATACCACCGTGTTCACAGTCCCCACCTGCAACAGACATTGTAACTGGAGAAACAGGTAAAGGTACTATATTTTTACCAGCTTTCGTCTTACGTAAAGCTTTATTAAGAAACTTTTCTTCATTTCTTTCCAAAGGTTCACCAACCGCAAAAGCTAACAATAAGTTTGGCAAAAATACATTTCTCCCACCTAAAATTTCTTTAGCTGCTTGAACCCAAAAACTACGAGTTGCTACTACATATGTTGGTTGATTAATAAGTAAAGTATTTAAAAAGAAATCTTTATCATAAATAGGTTCCATAGCTAATTTAGATCCTTGCATCAATGCATCAGAAATACTAGAAATAATATCAGTATTAGAATGAGTCGGTATATGAGCTTGTACTGTAAAGTTTTTCATAGATGTAGTTTTTTGAACTTCTGGATCATGACATCTTCCTATAGTGATAAGGCTTCTATTAGCATGAACAATTGCCTTTGGACGACTAGAATGAGTAGAACCGCTTGTATAAGTAATAAGAAATTCATCATCCATACTGCAATTTTCTTGTAATTTACCACGATAATTAGCACCTAACTTTCCAAAGTCAGATATAGACAATATCTTAGCATTTTGACTACGATGAAAATCAACAGTGTTTTTCATCAATCCATGTACGTTATCAAATCGTTGATAAGGATTTATTCCATTTGGTAAAGAGTCTGTCAAAGAAGGAACTACAATATGTTCAATATGACTATTTTCAATAACTTTCTTAAGTTTTGCATATTTGTTATCTTCAATAAACATAACTTTAGAATCACAATCTTTGATAATCTCACCAATATAATCAGGATCAAAATCATCTGCAAATATATTAAGTTTAGCACCTAGCATACTAGCCGCACCAAGTAAATAAACAAGCTCAGGCGTATTAGACATACACACAGGAATTTCTGTTCCTTTAGAAACACCCATAGTTTTTAAAGATTTTGCATATGCTTTCATCTGATTAAACATTTCACCATAAGTAATTTTATTACCTCGATATATCAATGCAATATCATCCTTAGTCTTCTTATTTCTCTCATAAATTTCCTCATACCAAGAATGATTGTGATTTTCTTCCAAGTCTTTCAAAACTCTAGTAATGAATTCCTCATTAGTTTCTACACGTTTACCCCTTTTTGTAAGTAACTTTATTTTTTCTCCCATCATTTTTTTAATTTTATCAAAGTTAATCATAAATTTCCCCCTCCTAATAAAAAAGCAGCGCCAAAAAGAGACAAAAACTCTATAAGGTACTGCTTTTTATATTTATATAATTGATTAAATAAGTCCTTAACATAAGAACCCACTCCCCCAACTAAGCAATATTTTACACGATAAATCTCTTTTTTGCAAGTATTTATTGATTTCTAAGTTGTTCTAGATTATCTAAAAACTCTTGTGGAGGATCAACTTCAAAAAATAATTCTTTACCTGTGGAAGGATGTTTAAACTTAATACTCTTAGAATGTAACATCTGACCAAACTCCGTAGACTTACCTCTACCATACATTGGATCATTAGAAACTGGATAACCAATATATGCCATATGAACACGAATTTGATGAGTCCTACCAGTCTCTAAAATACACTCTACTAAAGTATGATTAGAAAAAGTTTCCAAAACTTTAAAATGAGTAATAGACTCTTTTCCATGTACATCAGTTACTGCCATTTTTTGACGATTATTAGGGTCTCTTCCGATAGGAGCATCAATCGTTCCAGTATCATGTTTAATAACTCCATCAACAATCGCTAAATAATGACGTTCTACTTCTTTATTAGCAATCATTTTAGACAAAGCTTCATGCGTTTTATCGTTTTTTGCAACCAACATCAATCCACTAGTATCTTTATCTAAACGATGCACAATCCCAGGACGATTAGGCTCTCCAGCAGAAAGATGAAAACGATATAAAAGTGCATTAACTAAAGTACCAGTATAATGACCAGGAGCAGGATGAACAACCATTCCACTAGCCTTATTAATAGCAAGTAAATCATCATCTTCATAAACAATATCAAGAGGTATATCCTCTGCTTCTATAGAAATATCATAATTTAAATCATCATTAACTAGGATAGTATCTCCTAATTTAACATTATAGTTATTACTAACAACTTTACCATTAACAGTAACAAGTTCTTGTTTAATAAGCTTTTGCACTTTACTTCTAGATAAATCTAGTTCCTCTGCTAAATAAGAATCAATTCTTTTTCCATTTTCTGTTACTTCTATCTCGAAATTCATTATAATCACTCCTAAAAATATCAATTACTAAAATTAAAAAACCCACTGTAATTCCAATATCTGCAATATTAAATACTGGAAAACTATAACCAAAGAAAGAAAATGCTAAATAATCAACAACCGCACCATATAAAATACGATCAATTAAATTACCTATAATCCCCCCAATAACAATACCAAGTCCAACCTTTTTCCATTTAGTCATAACTTCATCTGAAAGCACATAAAAGTGTAGAAAAGCTAAAACCAATACACTAAGTACGATAAGAATGATAGTTGCTCCACTAAAAAGACTAAATGCAGCACCTGTATTTTCAATATGATACAAAGAAAAAAAGTTAGGAATAACAGTAATTTCATCCATCAAAGAAATCTTAGAACGTACAAGTAATTTAACTAATTGATCAATCATTAATAAAACACACGCAACACTATAAACAGCCTCTCTATTTTTTAACAACCGACCTGTCTTTTTAATCTTCTTTATCATCGTTATCCTCCTTTTCTTTCAAATATTTAATTCTTTGTACAATAACTTGATATTGATTAAGTCTTTTTTCAACTGTACCACGAACTTTCAACAAATCTCCTTTTTCTATACCTTCATATAAACGATATACTTTAGGAAACAAAGTAAAATCCATAGTACCAGTTTCATCACTACCAGTAATAAAAGCCATCTTATCACCTTTTTTAGTATTAATAACTTTAATCTTATCTACTAAAATTAAACAATCTATTCTCTTAGAAAAATAATTAGATATTTCATTTAAAGATACGGTATATGGATTATCTTTCTTATACATTAATGTAGGATGACTAGATAAATAAAAACCAAAAACTTCTTTTTCTTTATCTAATAAATAACTATCTTCATATTCCCTCTGTTCCTCAATATCAGGTTGCATAACCAATGATGGATCTATATCTTTCGTAAGTTCTGCATAATTAAATAAACTATCCAAATTATAAATTAGAGTTGCAATATTATAAGAAAACTCATGAAAAACATCAGCATAAATTAATGTTTCTAAATTTTTCTTTCCAACACCAGCAATATAAAGTCGACTAAAAGCATCATAAATACTTACAAACTCGCCCTCTTCTCTTGCTTTCATAATACTATTCGCAACAACGATACCAATAGACTTAATATTAGAAATTGGATAAACTATTCGCCCATCTTTTACAATATATCTAGTATCGCTCAAATTAATAGAAGGTTTTAAGATTTGTAATCCATTAGCACGAGCTTCCATAATATATTCATGAGTCTTTGTTTCGCTACCAATAACATTAGTTAAAAGATTAGCAAAGAATATTGTTTTATAATGACTCTTTAAATATGCCATTTTATAAGCAATCAATGAATAAGCAACAGAGTGAGAACGGTTAAATCCATATCCAGCAAAATTAAGTATCAAATCGAATATCTTTTTAGACACTTCATAATTATGACCACGCTCTAAACTCTTATGAATAAACTTTTCTTCCTCATTCTTTAATAAATCTACTTTCTTTTTACTCATAGCACGACGTAAAACATCAGCTTCACCTAAACTATATCCAGCAAAACTACTAGCTACTTGCATAATTTGTTCTTGATAAATAATAATACCATAAGTATTTTTTAAAATTGGTTCTAAACAAGAATCTAAATATGCAATTTCCTCTTCTCCATGTTTTCTACGAATATAAGAATCAATATTAACAGCTGGACCTGGACGAAATAAAGCAATCGCCGCAAATATATCTTCAAATTGATTAGGACGTAAATTACGTAAAAAGTTACGCATTCCTACAGACTCAAACTGGAAGATTCCACTTGTATTTGCCACTTCAAAAATATGAAGTGCATCCTTATCATCTAATGGAATTTGATTAAAATTAATTTTTTCTCCTAAAGTATTTTCTATATCTTTTAAAATATTATGAATAATAGTCAAATTCTTAAGACCTAAAAAATCCATTTTTAAAAGTCCCAAATCTTCTAAATACTCCATAGAATAACTTGTTAAATACATACCTTCACTAACTGTTAAAGGTAAAACTTCATCCAAATCTTTTTGACACATAACAATACCAGCAGCATGAGACGAAGTATGTCTTGGAAACCCTTCCAATTTTAAAGCTACTTTAAACATCTTAGTAAGTAATAAATCACTATCTATTCTAGCTTTAAACGCAGCGTTATTATTATAAAAATCGCTTAATTTATCTTTCGTGAATGTAGGAATAAATTTATTTAAACCATCCACTTTATAAGTAGGAATATTTAAAACACGACTAACATCACGAATAACTTGCTTAGCTCCCATAGTACCAAAAGTTACAATACCAGCCACTCTCTTTTTACCATATTTAGAAACAACATACTCTATAACTTCATCCCTTTTATCATCAGGAAAATCAGTATCAATATCAGGCATAGTCTTACGCTCTGGATTTAAGAAACGTTCAAACAACAAGTCATACTTTAATGGATCAATTTCTGTAATACCAAGACAATAAGAAACTAAAGAACCTGCAGCACTACCTCTTCCTGGCCCAACTAAAATATCATGTTGTTTTGCATATTTAATAAAGTCATATACCACTAAAAAATAATTAGAAAATCCCATTTCATCTATAATCTTTAATTCATAACTAAGACGATTACGATAAGTATCATTAACTTCACCATTAAGTCTACGATTTAATCCTACCTTCGCAAGCTCAAATAAATATTTACTAGCATTATCACATTCATAAATAGGAAGTAAAAGTTCAGGGTTTGGAAATTCCAAATTACAGGCATCACTAATTCTCATAGTATTTAAAAGACCAATATTATTAGTACGTTCTAATAAGTTAGGAATTTCTAATTCATGATTTAAAATATCGTACCCCACTTCATCACTAACAGTCTTCCCATCACGTATTTTATATAAATAAGTAAGATAATCACTATCCTCTTTATGTAAATATAAAGAAAGAGGAAAAAACACTACATTTTTAGTATCTAATAAAACTTCTTTTTCTTCGAGCTTACTAGAATATCCTAAATACAAATCAGAATAAATTTCTTTAGCTAAAGAAAACTTACTTCGACTCTCAAAAGGTAATACACTAATAACATCCGAAGAAAAAGACTTTAACTCATCTACTGTTACTTTTCTTTCATTTTGAATAGTAGATAATTTAATTAAATTTTGATATCCCTTGTAATTTTTACAATATAAAACAACCACAAAATCTTCTAAAGTAATAGTAAGACCAATAATAGGTTTTATATTTTCTTTTTGACACTTCTTAATAAATTCCATCACTCCATACATAGAATCATCACTAAGTGCCATACTAGAGATTTTATGATGTACTGCAAAAGAAACTAAATCATCAATTGTTAACATACTAGAAAGTAATGAATAATTACTTTTATTATATAATGGTATATACATATAAAACCTCCTCACAATTATTCTATCATAAAACATAAAAGATAAAAATCGAAAATAAAAAGAACTATACTTTTATAGTTCTTTATTTGGAATATGAAAAGAAAAATTTAAATACGCAGGCATTTTCTTTCCAAACTCTACAATATTATATTTTTCTATATTTTGTTCTACACATAATTCTTCATATTTATCATCCCAAGATAATTTATAAGAATCTTCTAAAGATAAGCCTAATTTTTGTAGATAGTATAAAATAACAGTTTTAGGATCTTTATCTAAACTTTTATTTTCAATTTCTATTGCTAAAGCAAAAGGATAAACATCCACAACAATTTCAACATCAGTATTAGAAAAGACATAACGATAACGTTCATAACTTTCTACTAATTTTAATTTTAATGCTCCTTCTAAAAGAAAAATTAAATTATCATATTCTTCTGGAACAATAGATACCTCTACTTCTTTTTCGGTATTAACTTCATTAGCAGAGACTTTTCCCATTCGTTGTTTATAACTAATCATACATTTTTTGAATTCATTATTTTCAGTAATACGAACGCGAAATCTAGCATCAATATCTTTAGAATAAAAACTATATTCTGAATTAGGATGATCATATTGTATTGTTTTTTCATAAAATTTGCCTTTATATTCCAAATCAGAAAATGTTTTCAAATACTCTACAATCTTTTGTTCCTCGCTTAATGAATAATAATAACGAACTTCAGATTCAACATTATTTTTTTGTGTATAATTCTTTTCCTGTCTTTGTCCAGTAAGAAGTTCATAAGTAGAAATACCTAATATTTCTGCCAATGATGGAATCATACTAAGATCCGGCATATAAACTCCAGTCTCCCATCTAGACACTGTCTTATCGGTAACATATAACAAATCAGCTAATTCTCTCTGAGTCATATGTTTTTCCTTTCTCATAATAGAAATAATTTTTCCAATATTATTTTGATTCATAATATCCTCTCCCCTCTCATGTCTATAATTTTATCATGTAATAAATAAAAGAACACCCCGCAAATAGCGAATTTTAAATAATTTTATTTGACTTATATTAGTTTTTATGTTAAAGTTATTAAGCAGAAAGAAAAAGAGCAAAGGAGGATTATAATGGCAACTAATGTATCAAATAGAACAGGAAATGTTAAAAACTTAAGATCTCACTCTTTAAGAGCCAATAAAAAGAGACAAAAATTAAACCTACAAATAGTAAGAACTGAAGATGGTAGAAAAGTAAGAATGTCAACTAAAGAAAAAAGAGAATTATTAAAAAATGCAAAAGCTGCTTAATCAAGCGGCTTTTTTTGTGTCATAATTTATAAAACAAAAAAAATATCACAAAAGTGATACTTTTATTCACAAGTATAACCCCCACTAATAAGTCTAGCACTAATTGTATCTTTCGTATCTTGAGAATTGAATTCAACATTAGCAAACATATTTGTAGTATGAAGCGTTGTTAAGGTTGCGGGATTAAACTGAGTAAAATCAACAGCTAATTTAGCATTATATCCATCAACAACATTTGGAGTAGTACTAGCTCTTGGAGTTTTCTCTAATAAATAACCAGTAATTGGTGTTTGAACCAAGTTAGCAAGCGAAGTATCCAAAGTAACAATACTTGCTGGAGTCTGTGTAACTGGTGTACTAACAGAAATATCCATAACTTTTTCATAATATCTTAAAGTTCCAGTATCTAAAAATTGAAAATTATATGTAGTAGTTACTAAAGTGGCATCTGCTGGATTCGTCTGAGACAAAGTACAAGTTAATGCAAGAGGATTAACAGTAGCAGTACTCTCTTCTTCCGTCTCTTCTTGTCTTTGTTCTGAAACTACAGGCCTATCCTCCCCACCTCGACTACTCAACATATTATTAAGGCTAGGATAACATAATCCGAGAGAAATAGAAAAAACACCAAGAATAGCTAAAACTGCAGCTGGTTTTTTACTAGTCTTTTTTTCGTATTTAGCAGCATGCTCTAATTCTTGTAAATTAAGCACTTGTGTTCTAGTTAATTCTTCTAATTCTTCATTTGATTTTTTTCTACGTCCCATGTTTATCACCCTCTACTATTTTCATTATAGTAGAAACCGAACAAAATAGCAAATAAAAATAGCTAATTTCTAGCTATTTTTATTCACTTTTTTTATTTCTAGCATCAAACTTCTTACGTTCCTCTGTATTTAATATTCTTTTTCTTAAACGAATAAAGTTTGGAGTAACTTCTACTAATTCATCAGAATTAATATAATCAAGAGCATATTCCAAAGTAATTGGACGAGGTCTCTTTAATACAACAGTATGATCGCTACCAGCAGCACGAGTATTTGTTAATTGTTTACCTTTAACAACATTAACGGCTAAATCATTATCACGATTGCATTCTCCAACAATCATACCTTCATATACTTCAGTACCAGGTTCAATGAACATAGTACCACGATCTTCTAAGTTTCCTATAGAATAAGCAGTAGAAGAACCATTTTCCATAGAAACTAAAACACCAAGTTTTCTTTCTCCTACATCTACATTTTCATATGGCATATATTCTTTAAAACTATGAGACATAATACCATACCCCTTAGTAAGAGTCATAAAATCAGTAGAAAAACCAATTAATCCACGAGAAGGAATGGTATATAAAAGACGAGTTTGTCCATTAATATTAGACATATTTTCCATCTTTGCTCCACGAAGTCCTAACTGTTCAATAACAGCACCAACAGAGTCATCTGGCACATCGATTTGTAAATCTTCATATGGTTCATATTTAACACCATCAATCTCTTTAATAATAACTTTAGGTTTAGAAACTTCAAGCTCAAATCCTTCACGACGCATATTTTCAATTAAAATACTTAAATGTAACTCACCACGACCACTAACAACAAAACTATCATTAGTAAATGGTTCAACCTTTAAACTAACATCACGTTGAGTTTCTCTCATCAAACGTTCTTCAATCTTACGAGCAGTAACAATCTTACCATCTCTACCAACAAAAGGAGAAGAATTAGCTCCAAATGTCATTTGTAATGTTGGTTCATCAATATGTAATAAAGGTAATGGTAAAATATCACTAGGATTACATAATGTCTCCCCTACGGAAATGTCAGCAAGACCAGCAACCGCAACAATATCTCCTGCTTCTGCTTGCTCTATCTCCACACGTTTATATCCATAAAAACCAAATAATTTTTGAATTCTAAATTGCTTTGTAGAACCATCTAAACGACAACAAGTTACCATTTCACCAGTCTTAATAGTACCATTATGTACACGACCAATACCAATTCTACCAACAAATTCATTATAATCAAGTAATGCAGGTTGGAACTGTAAAGGTTTAGTACTATCTCCAGTAGGCTCTGGAATTTCTTCTAAAATAGTATCAAGAATTTCTCCAAATCCTTCAGTTTGAGTACTTAAATCATCACTATAAGAACATGTACCATTTAATGCTGAAGCATAGATAACTTTAAAATCAAGTTGACTATCATCTGCTCCAAGCTCAATAAATAAATCTAAAACTTCATCAACAACTTGACTACATCTAGCACTAGGTTTATCTACTTTATTAACAACAACAATAGGTTTAACATGAGCTTCAAATGCTTTCTTTAATACAAAACGAGTTTGTGGCATAGCTCCTTCATAAGCATCAACAACTAAAATAACTCCGTCAACCATATTCATAATACGTTCAACTTCTCCACCAAAATCAGCATGTCCTGGTGTATCTAAAATATTGATACGTACACCCTTATAATCTAAAGCAGTTGTTTTTGCTAAAATAGTAATACCACGTTCTTTTTCTAATGCATTAGAATCCATGGATACATTAGAAACATCTTCATTATCACGAAACATACCTGAATGTTTCAAAATACCATCAACTAATGTAGTTTTACCATGGTCTACATGCGCAATAATCGCAACATTTCTCTTATTCATACTTCACACCTCTTCTTACGTCGCTCCCAATTATAACACAAAACAAAATAAAATACTAGACATTTCTAGTATTTTTATCAATAAAGTGAAATGAAAAAGTAAGTTCCACCCTTAAATGGAATTTAACTGTTCAAATTT
>OLVO01001941.1_pt1 | contig 19931 bp, 14 predicted proteins | sample 1672571 | NCBI WGS metagenome assembly OLVO01 (sample SAMEA3136700, study PRJEB25190) | human gut metagenome | biome: human gut; feature: human-associated habitat; material: faeces | place: Austria | collected 2013
GCTCCTGATGCTGCTCTTTGCTTCCCTTTACCTGATAAAACCGGTTAAAGATCTTTGGCAGCTCTTCCATTGATATTCCCGGTCCCCGGTCCATAATTTCTTATTTTGAAAAAAGTGAGTTTTTGCAGCGACTCACCTCAAAAACTCACTTTTCATATACAATAACCTTAATATGTCCAACCATACTATATTACAATAAACAATCTGATCACTCGCCATCCCCATGAATGACCAGGCGCACTGTTTTTAATATAATACGAATGTCTTCTACCACAGACCATCTCATAATATAATCTGTGTCAAGTTCCACTATCTCTTCAAAATCGGTAATCTGATTACGCCCACTGCCCTGCCATAATCCGGTAATTCCCGGCTTTGATGCAAGTCTTCCACGATGATGTACCTGATACTGCTCATATTCATCTACTGTCGGCGGTCTTGTCCCGACAATACTCATATCTCCCTTCAGTACATTGAAGAACTGCGGCATCTCGTCAATACTGGTCTTGCGCAGTATTCTGCCGATAGGGGTGACTCTTGGATCGTTCTTGGTCGTCCAGCCCTTCTTCTCTTCCTCTTCCTTCTGCACTTCCATGGTACGGAACTTGTACATCTGGAATGGCCTGTTATGAAGCCCCACCCTCTCCTGCTTATAGATTAGAGGTCCTCTGCTGGTCAGCTTGATTCCAATGACAGCAATCAGCATCAATGGGGAAAAGAGAATAATTGCCACAATTGCCCCAAACACATCCACAATACGCTTCATCAGCATATTTGCAGTATTAGTCAAAGGGACATGTCGTATATTAATGACTGCCAAGCCTCCCAGATCCTCCAGATACGGACTGCTGGGAATGACTCTGTTATAATCGGGAATGAACTTGGTATGCACACCGGATTTCTCACATATATTAACAATATCCTCCAGCCTGTCATAATCCTCCAGAGCCAGGGTAATACCAATCTCATCCATGTTGTTATCCGCAAGTATGGCAGAAAGCTGGTCAATCTCACCTATTACTTCCACACCTTTATATTTGGTTCCCTTAGGAATCCTGTCATCCAGAATGCCGCATACCACATAACCCCATTCCGGATTCTCTCTGATTTTATCAATATACTCCTCTCCTGCACGGGAATATCCCACCAGAAGGATATGCTTGATATTATATCCTTTTTTTCTAATATAGCGCAGCGCAAAACGTACGCACTTACGCATGAATATCTCCAGAACAATATTAATTCCAAAGAATACTGCAATCATACCTCTGGAGAAGTCCGGCAGCTTCACCGCATAGAGAAGCACCATGATGGCAAAAAGCCCCACGGTATTAGCCTTGATGATATTAAAAACCTCATACTTGGTCTTCGCCGTTCTCTTGGGTGTATACATGTCAAAGACATTATACAGGATCAGATACCCAGGTATTACAACAAACAATACCGAGAAGTAAATCTCCCTTGCCAGGACACCGGTACCCGGCTTCATCTCCACAACAGATCCGCCAAGCCACAGAAACCACGCCAGCAGATAGGATACCGTAATGACCAGTGCATCCAGAAGTACAAGCAATCTATTAAAATATTTTTGATTGTCCTTTATCAATTATATCACCTTTTGACTCGCTTTTGCACTACTAAATCCATATTCTACATTATTTCCTGTAAAAGTACAACTTTATTTTCGAAGCATGCGGATTATATTGCACCATAACGCGCATTGGACCCGTATATATGTCATGAGCCTTGACGGAGCAAAATGCACCTTCTGGCTGCGTCCTTTGGCACTTGCAGACAGCTTAAAGCCTTCTGCCACACCGGCTGCGTATTCCCTGCCCATTCCTTTTCGTATGAAGAAAAGCCATTTGACCAGGCAGCCCACCAGCAGAAACGGCAGATTTATAATAATCTGCAATAATGGCATATTCTTATAGACCAGATAGATACTGTTCCTGGCTGCCAGTTTGGTCTTGAACGCATTATATCTGGAACCGGAGGTTGCACTCCCTGCATGATACACGATTGCTGCCGGAGCAAAACGGTTCTGATACCCGCATAACTGCGCACGATATCCTACATCAATGTCTTCCAGATATGCGAAATGGTTCACATCAAATAATCCCACTCTCTCAAAATATTCTCTTCTGTAGATTGCAGCGCCACCACATGCCGCAAAGATACGATCTTCCTTCTCGTACAACGCCGGAGCTTTACCTTTTCCTCTGGCAAAAGCCCATCCAAGCGCACAGTAGTAATCACCTGCATCATCCAGCTTCGTCATATCATGAAGTGATATCAGCTTGGCGCTGGCAGAGAAAATCCGAGCATCCTTTTCTATTGCCTTTTCCAGCTCATGAATGAATGCCTTGTCAGCTCTCGTATCATTATTCAATAATATTACATAAGGTGTTGTACTTGCCTGTATTCCCTGATTCACAGCTTCACTGAATCCGGTATTTGTTTCATTGCAGATCAGCTTCACCTGTGGAAATTTCTCCTGCACAAGCTCCCTGCTGCCATCCGTGGAAGCATTGTCCACCATAATGACCTCAAACTGCGTCTGCGTTCCTGCATACAGGCTGTCCAGACAGTCTTCGATATAACGGATTCCATTGTAATTAGGAATCACCACGGTCGATTTCACCATATCGGCTCCTCCTATCAGAGCTTGCGTACCGCCTCCGGATCCAGCAGAAGCCTTGCTCCTTTTGCCTGTAATTTATGACTGAGCTTCTTGTTGAGCCGCTCAAGCTGCTCCGGTGTCAGCTCCCTGATCCACTGCGGAAGCGGAGCCGATGTATGCGCTGTAAAAGTACATTCGTACGGATGCCCTGTCACTTCCTCATACACGTCAAAGTATGCTTTGTTGACTTCCAGATTGCGAATATCCAGATAGTTCACATTCTGATACAGATCCATGCGGTTCATATAGCCCGCATAGACTCTTGGCTGGCCTCTGTAGCATCCACTGGCAATCTTGCCCGCATGTACAACGAAGCCTCCCACTGCAGCAAGGTCTTCTCTGTGAATCAGCACATCATTGCGGTAGGCAATGCGATAAAAACCCAGATGCTTATTATGTCTGATATCTGCCTTCCAGCCCATGCGGAAGGTAAAATCAGCCAGTGCCTTTCTGCCTGCCTCATACGCATACATCTTGCTCTGTGGATTATCCGCCGTTGAGCCTTCATGGCATCTCCAGTGATACAATACCTTAGGAACATGACAGATATAATCTTCTACTCTTCCAGAATTAGAATTCTCTTTTTCTTTCAGCATCAGACTGCTCACAATACGAAGCACCAGATCATAATCCTGTGCGCCGTCATACTGCTTACGAATCTGCAATTTCTGAATCCAGGCTGTCTCGACCACGCATAAATGGCAGATATAATTATTGGTCAGAAGCAGGTCCAGGTTAAAGTCCTGCTTAATATGGGGATCATAGAAATGATTGCCCTGTGCGTCGCATTTATCTTCATCAGAATAAAGCAGTACGGGCTTCTCTTTCCCCTCACTGACAGCTTCCGTAATCGCCCTTGCCATCTCATAAAGTGCATCCGGTGTCAGTATGTCATCATGATCCACCAGTCCACAGTAATCACCTGTGGCATAGGCAAGCGCCTGATTGGTATTCTCTGAGATACCACCATTCTCCTGTAGTCTGACATAATGGATTCTGGAATCCTCATACTGTGACATCACAGCAGAGACCTCCTGCGTTTCACTGCCATCCGCAAGGATCAGCTCCCAGTTGCCATAGGTCTGTGCCAGGCAGCTCTCAATCAGATCTGTCAGATGATTTCTATGCGTCTCAAAAGCCGGTACAATAAGGGAAAAACTGATTGGTTCCAGAGTTCTGTCTTCTCTTTGGCGCTTCAATTCCTCTTCTTTTGGAGTCTCATACGTATAGTCTGCATAATATCTTGCAGTCATTCGCTCCCAGGCTGCAAGGGCAGCCTCCTTGTAACCGTTCTTTTTGCTGTAATTGATTGTTTTCTTAATATTCTGTACAATTGACATTTGTTAATCCTTTTTCTCCAGGAATATTTTTCTGGTAACGAAATTGTATACCATAACAATGGCAGTCGCAACTACCTTGGCAGCCGTATAAGCCAGATTATAATTCAACAGCCTCTGCAGCCATGCCACATTACCATAAACAGGTCCTACGCATATCCAGATAATCAGCTGGTTCAGTCCCAGTCCGATGATGCTTAAAATGATAAAGATCACGAACTCTGCCTTACGGTTCATATCCTCTTTTCGTTCAAACACGAATTTAAAGCTTAATATATAATTCACAATAACAGAGATTGTGAAGCCTAAAGCTGATCCAGTCATGGAAGCCAGTTCAAAGAACTGTTCTCCGGCTGTATGCAGAATAATATTCAATACAATAATGCCGATCAGATAATCAATAAAAAAGCAGACAAAGCCTACCACTCCAAATTTTAACATCTGCTCTATCAGTTTCTTCATAAGCGTAAACCTAAGCCTTTCCCATATCAAGATGGAATCGGAAAGTTAAACCTTCCGATTCCATCTGATCTTTTCTCTTATTATGCCTCTATTCTTTAGTCTAATACAGCCTTTACTTCTGCTGTTAATGCTTCTACCTTATTCTGTGCGTCTTCCAGGCTTGTGCCCTTAACGCCCATGTAGAACTTAATCTTAGGCTCTGTTCCTGAAGGTCTTGCGCAGCACCAGGAATCGTTGGTCAGATCAAAGTAGAGAACGTTGGACTTAGGAAGTCCTGTAGGATATGTCTTGCCTGTTGCAAGCTCTGTGATCACATCCTTCTCATAGTCACGTACTCTGACTACATCCAGCTCACCGAACTTCTTAGGAGGATTGCTTCTAAGCTTGTCCATGATTGCTGCGATCTGCTTGGAACCATCAATGCCCTTTAAAGTGATGGCATACTGTGTTTCCTTATAGTAGCCATACTTCTCATAGATCTCAAGCATCATATCACATAATGTCTTACCATGCTTCTTGCACCATGCAGCTACTTCACACAGGCACATAACTGCGACAACTGCATCCTTGTCCCTTGCGTGAGTACCAGCCAGACAGCCATAGCTCTCTTCCAGACCAAATACATAGTTGTTGGAGCCTGTCTGCTCGAACAGCTTAATCTGCTCGCCGATATATTTGAAACCTGTCAGTACCTCGATTCTCTTTACACCATAAGCTTCTGTGATAGGAGCTGTCATGTTGGTTGTAACGATAGTTGTTACAAGTGCCGGATTCTCGGGCATTGTACCTGTTGCAGTTCTTTCTCTTAAAATATATTCTGCAATGAGCATACCTGACATGTTACCTGTAAAGGACTTGTACTCGCCGCTTGCTGTATCTAATGCATATACACCAAGTCTGTCTGCATCAGGATCTGTAGCCAGAACGATATCTGCATTCTTCTCCTTTGCAAGCTTCAATGCATATGTAAATGCCTTAGGATCTTCAGGGTTAGGATAATCCAGAGTTGTGAACTTAGGATCAGGATTCTCCTGCTCAGGTACTACGTATACGTTCTTGAAGCCAAGCTCAGAAAGGATTCTTCTGACAGGCTTGTTACCTGTACCGCATAATGGTGTATAAACGATCTTGATATCATCTGCCACTTCCTTGATGACATCAGGATGAATGATCTGCTTTTTAAGCTCTACCATGTAAGCATCATCGATCTCTTTGCCGATTACCTGATATAATCCTGCATTGATAGCTTCCTGCTTGTCCATGGTCTTTACTGTATGATAATCTGTTACATTCTTAACTTCAGCAATGATTTCCTTATCCTTAGGAGCTGTGATCTGTGCGCCGTCCTCCCAGTATACCTTGTAACCATTGTATTCAGGTGGATTGTGGCTTGCTGTAATGACAATACCGGAGATACAACCTAATGTTCTCAATGCAAAGGACAATTCAGGAGTAGGTCTCAGTGATTCAAATACATATGCCTTAATGCCGTTAGCAGCCATACACAGTGCAGCTTCGTCAGCAAATTCAGGAGACATGAAACGGGAATCATATGCAATTGCAATGCCCTTCTTCTGTCCGTTTGCCTTGATAATATAATTGGCAAGACCCTGGGATGCCTTTCTGACTGTATAAATATTCATACGGTTAGTTCCTGCGCCTATGACACCTCTCAGACCGCCTGTACCAAATTCCAGTTCTTTATAGAAACGTTCTTCAATCTCTCCTTCATTGTTACGAATGGCGAGAAGCTCATCCTTCGTTGCCTGATCGAAATAATCGTCATTCAACCAGAAGTTAAATTCATCCATGTAGCTCATTTCAGTTTACCTCCATATTCTCTCATTCCAGCATGCACCTTGGCACATACCGGATTCTGGATTGTGAAAAAAATATTTTTCCAAGCCTATGATAATTAAATCAAAATTATGGTAATTTTTCAAGGAAATGTAGTAATTTAATCAAATTTAATCTATTTTTCATTGTTCAATTCTATCTCATCCGGCGTTTTTAAGGAATAATCGCTGTAATTCAATGAGAAATTCGGGTTGTAATACGGGTCTCCCCTGTCTATGACTTCCTTCCATTTCGTTCTGAAATGCTCAGCTTCTTCATTATACCGCTGTGCCTTGGCAGCATCCTCAATGTCACTGCCTCTTGATGCTGATTCATAATGATACAGCTCCGCAAAAGGCGTAAATACATTCAGATAGCCCTGTTCTCTCAAACGAAGGCAGAAATCCACATCATTAAGTGCGACCTTAAAGCTCTCATCCAGCCCGCCCAGTTCCTCATACAGACTCTTTCTTACCATAAGGCAGGCGCCTGTAACTGCAGATACATTCTGTGCATAGCAGAGTCTGCCCATATACCCCAGATTATCATGGTTGATCTTATAGTGGGTATGACCGGCTGTCCTGTGCGCTCCCAGTCCGATTACGATTCCTGCATGCTGTATGGTCAGATCTCCATAATAGAGCTTGGCTCCAACAGCCCCCACATCCGGACGCTGTGCATACATCAGCATATTCTCCATCCAGTTCATCGTAATGACCTGTGTATCATTATTCAAAAGAAGCAGATACTCGCCAGCTGCGAACTTCGCTCCATAATTATTGATTCTGGAATAATTGAAATCCCCTTCATAGGTAACGACTTTGATTCTGTCGTTGCCCTCCAGTGTCTTATAATAATCAAAAGTCTGCTGCTCACTGCTGTTATTTTCTATGATAATGATCTCATAATTGTCATACGTAGAGCGCTCCTGAATTGACTGGATACATCTGCGCAGATCATCCAGATGGTCTTTATTGGGAATCAGAATGGATATCTTGTCTTCCTTTAATATCTCATATTTGATCTCAAATATCGTTTCAAATGCCCTGGTGCTCTTAATCTCAAAATTCTTAAAACCACAACGAGTCAGGTGATCCGCCACAGCTCCCTTGGCAGCTGCAATTGCATAGGGCTTCGCACTGATATCGCTTGCTACGCTGCCCTTATGGGATCTCCAGTAATACATAAGCTTCGGCACATGCACGATGCACTTGGCATTGGAAGTCAGACGCAGTATCATATCATGATCCTGGCTGCCGTCAAACCCGCTTCGAAACAGCTCTGTTCCTTCCAGCAATTCTCTGGAAAAGACGCTGAAATGGCAGATATAATTATTGGCACGCAGATTATCAATGGAGAAATCAGGCTTAAAATGCAGTGTGATCATATTGTCGATGCTGTCGCCCTTGAAAGTCGTTTCATCGCAGTAAATATAGTCTGCACCCTGCTCGTTGATAACCTTCACATACTCGAATAAAACTGACGGATGCAGGATATCATCATGATCGAACAGACCAATGTATTCGCCTGTCGCCAGCTTATAACATTCATTAGTATTGCCGGCAATTCCCTCATTCTTTACAAGTTTGTGATATACAATTCTTTTGTCCTTTGCAGCATACTCCTGACAACGTGCTCCTACTTCTGTGTGCTCATCATCAGAACCATCTGCCAGACACAGCTCCCAGTTCTGATAAGTCTGATTCAGCACAGACTCTATCATCTCATTCAGGAATTGCAGTGGGGTATTATACAAAGGCACAAGAATGCTGATCTTCACCATGCGGTCAAACTTCGTATCACGCTGTCTTGCAGCCTCCTCTGGTGTCGGAAAGCTTGCTGTTCCGTGGAGTTTTCTAGCCTCCTGCTCTCTTTTCTTCTGCCGAAGCTTTCTGGCAATTCCCTTAGGACCTCCCAGATTACGGAGCCTGCGATAATTGCGCAGTCCCCAGTGCATCGTCTGACGCAGAGGTTTGCTTGCTTTCCACATAGGGTTATTCTTGATTCTGTCCAACTGGAACTGCAGCGTATCTGCTTCATTCTTGGCATCTGCCAGTCTTCCTGCCAGAGAAGCACTTCTTGCCTTTTCCTGTTCGTATGCTTCCTTATAGTAAGAAGCCTCCTCCTGGGGCGTATTGTATTCTTTTTCCATGATTTTCTAATCCTCCTGCTGCCTGCATCTGTGCCAATATACCTATGGTATAGGAACCCCTGGGCAGCTTCTCTTTCTCAATCAGCGCATGTATGCCACACAGTGCGACTCTCTTCGTCCGTGCATCCTGTGCAAACAGCGGCTCTACATCCTCTCTCAATTTCGGATAAAGCGACACCTGATATACTTCTCCGCTTTCCTCATGCTTTAGCAAAAGCCATCTGGTCAGTAATGCATTATCGTGTTCTCTTAACACATACCAGCCCTCTATCTCTATGACATCCGTTGTCACTTCCACGCTGTCTATATGCAGCATGGACTGGCTCTCACCTGTCAGCTTACGAATCCAGCGATTCTCATGTGCTTTGGGAAGCTTCTGACTTAACTGTGGCGTTACCATGTAATCACAGGGAAAACGATATTCACAGGAGTATTCCACATCCTTCTTCCACTGTACCAGATTCGGGCTGTAGAATGGGTCCTGATGAAGCAAATCCGGATGCTTCTGATAGAGCCGATCCAGCTCCTGCGCAAGACGCTGCTTCTTTGCCAGTGTATCATCCTGTCCTCTGCTCACTGATTCATGATGCAACAGCACAGCTTCATTGCACACTACCTGCAGATAACCCCTCTCATATAACCGGAAGCACAGCTCCACATCATTATAAGCTACTGCAAGCTCTTCGTCAAAGCCCTGTATCTGTCTGAACTTCTCTCTGTTCAGCAAAAGACATGCTCCCGTGACTGCTATCATATTATAATTCACCAGATTATGTCCATGATACAGGTTGCCTTCATCCATAAGACCAGCCAGCTTATGTGCTGGACCAATTCCCATATTGGTAATGCCTGCATGCTGGATTCGGTTTCCAGTCTCACCTTCAGCCTGAGGATACAAAAGCCTGGCTCCTACAGCACCGATATGGAACTGTATCGCCAGCTCCATCATCTGATTCAGCCATTTTCCCTCGATAATCTCTACATCATCATTGAGAAATAACAGATATTTTCCCTTTGCCTCTTCTGCTCCCTGATTACACATTGCTGAGAAATTAAAAGGCTGTGGGCGATACAGATAATGAAGCTGTATTCCATGCTTCTCCTGTAGCTCATTTATTTTAGAAGTTATCCACTGTCTGTTCTCTTCTGTGCTTCCATTGTCCACAATTACCAGCTCATACTGGGGATATTGTGTCTTTTCCAGTAATGTATGCAGACAGCGCAACAGCACCTGCACATTGTCCTTACTGGGAATGATGATAGATACCAGCGCTTCTTTCGTTATTTCTTTGCCATGGAACTGTCTCCACCAGTTCGTGTTGCGGATTCGTTTCCATTCCATATGCCATCCCGGCAGTTCTTCTATCCTCTCAGGGTTGCCATTGGTATAAAGTACTCTGGGAATGCGGCAGATATTCTGGCTCTGTCCTGAGGCATATACCATAAATTCATAAATGCTGACACTCGTGTCATTTTTCTGTCCTGTCTCCCAACACAGCTGCTTCCACATCCTGCGTGCCCAACCGGCTCTGACTGCGAAGATACTTCCATAATAAAAGAAGCCCCTAAGCGTATCCGGTGAATATTCCGGTTTGAACCAGGGCTGGCAGCGAAGTCCCATCACATCTCCTGAAATCTCGCTGTCTTCCTCCAGAATGCGCGTTTCAAAATAATCTTCATCCGCATACAGAATATCTGCCCCATTTCTCTGATAATATGCAAAGACTGCCTCTGTTCTGTCATCTGCAATGCCATCATCTCTTATAAAAAGCCATAACTCACTGTCTGTATCATCTGCCTTGCCTGCAGTATCGGAAGCTGTCGTTTGACCGATACCTGTGATGCCTCCTTTTTCAAGGCACTCTGTCCAGGATTCCTCGCAGGACAAAAAGGGAAGCCGCACTACCTGCTTCCCTTTCTCTATGTCACATTCCGTATGCAATTCCTGCTCCTGCTTCTTCAGCCATTGCAGATATGGTCTTCGCTGCTCTTCACACAAAGCTTCGTAAGATTTCTCTTCCATGATTTCCGTCCTTATGTCCTGTTTTCCATTCTGAGACTCAACTCATTACTCGATTACCAGCTGCTTCTTGGCGCTTCGATACATTCTCTGTCTAGAACAGCTATCTTTTGCCGTCAGCCACAGATCATACGTGCCTGATGGCAGAGAACCCTCATAAATCCAACAGCAGAAGCCAGTCATTTCCACGTTGGTCTCATCCGGCAGAATTGCCGCCACATCCTTACGATACCGCTTCATAATCGGCATTTCCCATACTTTGCCCTTTTCATTTACCAGCAGCAGCTTCATCTTATATCTCGCATTGTCCGCGCCTGGTATGTAAGCCCAGCCTTTGATCAGATAATATTCCTTACCCTGATTACCGGCACGCAGGAATTTCTCTTTGCCACAATCCTCTACCACGATCATAATTGCCTGATTAACACGCTTCATATTCGGCAGGGAACTGCCTTCTTTTACCTCATCACGATAACCGGTAAGATCTGCAAATTCATAGCCCTCCAGCCAGCGTATCTCATACTCTGGTGCGCCTGTATTACGGATTGTTCCATTATATGGGTCCTGGGCATAGAGTCTTGGATGTCTCCTGTACAGAACATCCTTCTCCTCCATGAGACGCTTGAATTTACCCTCATCCTGCATATCATCACCACGACTGAGTGATTCATGATGATACAGCACCACATCATTACGCTGTACGTTACATAAGCCTTTTTCACACAACCGGAAGCATAAGTCTACATCATTATAGGCAACTCTGAGTCCTTCGTAGAGACCGCCTAATGCTCTATATACCTTAGTCCGTATCAGAAGGCATGCCGCTGTCACCCCGATCATATCGTAGACCAGCTTATTTCTGCCGTAATAATAGGACTGCGTATCATCCAGTCCCTTGAGCTTATGCCCCGGTCCTGATATGGTATTTGTCACACCTGCATGCTGGATCAGCGTAGAATTCGGATACAGAAGCTTCGCCCCTACTGCTCCTACATGGCGCAGAGAAGCCTGTCCTACCATTCTATCCAGCCAGTCCGCACAGTCTGCCAGTACTTCCATGTCGTCATTTAACAGCAACAGATATTCTCCACCGGCTTTTTTCGCTCCAAGATTACACATCACAGAGAAGTTGAAATCCATTGGCTCATACAGATAGATGAAAGCACATTCCTCCTGGAAATTCTGTAATGCCATCCGAGCCTGTGCTGAACTGCCATTATCTACTACAATAATTTCATAATTGGGATACGTGGTATGTTCATATACGGAACGGATACACTGCTTCAATATCTCCACATTATCCTTAGATGGAATAATGATACTGACTAAGGGTGATTGCTGTACTTCATAAACAGGATATGAGATTCCTGTCTTGTCATTTATGGCCATCCTGCCCTGTAAGCCCCGTCTCTCCATCGCCAGCTCACGTATGAAATCATACTCAGTTCCCACGCCGATCAAATCAAGCGTACTCATAACCTGTGCTTCCACAGTATCTCTATCTGTTCCTTTCCAGAATTTATGGAAAAGAATCTTCTCTATGTGTCCGGCTCTCCTGCCCTGCTCTGTGACTTTCAACACAAAATCATAGATATTGAGTCTGTAATCATCCATACCGAGCCATTTCAGCTCTGCAAAAGCCGTTCTTCTGACAGCAAACACATTGCCAAAATACAGGTACGAGAACAGCGTATCCGGCGACCACATGGGTTTCACCCAGGGAGCCATGCGATGCTTGAGTTCATTATCCGGCTCGGCATCTTCTCCCTCCGGTAAATACCAGATATCCTCATCTCCATATACCACATTGATATCCTGATGACTGTCAAAATACTCTATGACCTCGCGAAAAGCATGGGGTGAGATCTTACCATCACCAGATACGAACAGAATAATATCTTTCTTCAGGTCATCCAGCGAGAAATCTTCCCCACACTGTTCAAAATAAACTACTGACAGTGACGGATACGATTCTTCATCCTTAGAATCCGTACGCTCTGTCTCCCGAATCCACATAAGATACGGATCTGTCTGACAATGCAGTGCATTGCGGTATTCCTCTATGCAGTCCTGATATAATTTGTCCTGTATTGCTTTCTTGATCCTGTTGATCATATCAGACTCCTTCTCAAATCAATCTCCCATCTATTATCCTAGTATAGCGTTTTTAAATTAACTAAACCATATTACTTGCCTATTTTCCCGATAGCACATGCCAAAAATCCTCAGCGTAGCCCGCTACGCCTACGTTTTTTGACATGCACTTTCTGAAAAATATTCTGCGTAAATGGTTCAGTTATTTAGAAAACGCTATACTAGTGGAAGAAGCGTTTCAATCCGTTTCCCTTAGGTGTTACTGCCTCAATCAGTGTTGCCGTAAGGCTCTTTGGAAGCTCTGCGACCTCCAGTGTCACATCCAGTCTGTCTGCACCTTCACAGGCAAAGACCAGGTTCGGGTCTTCTGTGTCAAATATGACACAGTTCTCATTTGCCCAGACGCCATTTACTGTCATGTTGTCCTTTGCAAAATGCTGCCCTCCTGCTGCAATGTCTTTTACTGTGACTGCACAGCGGTAGGAGCATGGATCGATTCTGATCTGCTTTACTCCCTTAGGCACATCTACTGTGAAATGCACATCCTTTTCCTCTGTAAAGCAATCATGGATCAGTATGGAATTCTCCTGACTGAAGCCTTCCCCATAGTCATAGAAAACCTGAGACACATACTTTGCAGCTGCATATACACAATATGCTTCCATTCCCGATAGTTCATATGCCTTGAAGCCAATCAGCTCACGCATGGCGCTGACGGATGCTCTGTCACCTGTCACATAATGCTGGAAATCCTGCTCATCCTGAATCGCCTGCTGCTTCTCTTCTTCCGTTAAATGCAGGACATCCTGCATCAGAAGTTCTTCACAGGCTTTTCTGCCCTCTCCACCCAGCAGATAATTATAAAAGGCACGGAATGCAATGTCTTTTGCCGGAACTGTTCTGTCAAAAGTCCATTCATAGTCGATGACATGCCAAGTGTCTCCATCCACCAGAATATTCGGGAAAATAAAATCTATATTGCTGATATTGGCATCTTCATTATATGACAGCCAGTGCATATATTCTTCAATTAGTTTGCGAAAGCCCTCTGCGTCCTGTTCATCCAGTCTCTCATCCAGCAATTCTTCCAGTGTCCTGCCCTGACAGAATGGGAAAACGATGCTCTGTGGAGTTCTCTTACATTCATTCATCCGGATCTTCGTTCCCTCATATCGTTTGGACAGTGCTTCATACGCCTGATAGGTATGCACAATATGGGCATTGGCTTCCTTATCATTTGGCTGCTTCTCCACCAGGAATGTACCCGCCGCACTCTTGTGAATCAGGGTTCTGATTGCCCAGGCTTTCGCCCTGTCATTAGAGAACTTGGCATAGACAGTCTGCGGTTTCTTACCAATCAACAGAAGATAAGAATTGGAGAATAAAGGAAATTCCCCTTCCTCTATTACCTGGTCAAATACCTGCTTCTCATCGAAAAGCAATACTCTGTCTCTGTCAAAATTACGAAGATTGTTAGACAGTTCGCCCTTCTTTGGCATATATTCATCTGAATAAACCGTTGTCGGGAATTTATAATCCGGGTATGGATAATAAAAGGCATACTCGTTGATTCCTGTCTTATGAAGAATCTCTTCCAGACCTCTTCTGGTAAAGGTTCTGGCAACGCCGCCTGTATGATATCCCTCAATACCTGTAAAATAAGTGCCCAGATGGTCTTCTCTGCAGCCTGCCCAGTATTTCAGTCCAAATTTGTTTTCAATGGCAATAACCAGTCTGCCGCTGTCTTTTCTATGGCGGTTACAGATACTCATGAAATCCTCATAGGGTGTCTCCCCACCTATATAAGCACGACCATATTCAAATACACCAATCAGCAGGACATAATCATAGTCGCAGGGCAGGTGTGGTTCCACATCCTTAAAGTTACCTACCATAATGGTAATGTTATCCTGCTTCTTATTACGGTATGCATTGACCAGGCTTCTCTTCTTTGACAGGTCAATACAGGTCACACTGCCTGCACGCTTCGCCAATGCCCCTGTGATGGCGCCGCAGCCTGAACCAATCTCCAGTACTTTATCTGTCTTCTTAAAGGGCAGCCAGTCTATGATATTAGTCCGAAAAGGTGATAGGTGGTAGAAGAATGGCCAGCTCTTTCTCTCTTCGATGATTTTGGGGAATTCTTCTTCCTCATGCTCCATGGCAACCTGAAGCAGTTCATCTTCTATATCTCCATCGGAGTAATGGTCTTCTCCGGGATAGTATGTCATATCCAATACAACATTTCCTATTTTCTCTGTCATGGAACTCTCCTTTGCATTTCTTAGGGTATCTGCGAATATTGGGATTGATAAGTGGGACGAATTGTGCGGACTCACTCGGCATCCATTACGGTAACCTTGGAATCCATGTCGTAGAATCCGACTGTGTTCTTGTCGGAGATAACGGTCAGGTCAAGGGCATCGTAGAGTCTGTGGTATACCTGAAAATCGTTGTCGTCGTAGCCTGTGACACCGAAGGACAGCAGGTATTCTCCGCCTTGCAGGGACATTTTCTGGGTAAAGGTGATGTCTTTTACTGCGCCTGCTTTTACGGGTTCCAGAAAGGCTTTTTCAAACATGGTGTTGGTGCCTGTGATTTCTGTGCCTTTTACTGTCTTGATGGAAAAAGCAAAGATTGGTGCGGGCAGATCTGCCATGAAGCGCACTTTCATATGAATCGTAAACTGTGAGCCTTTGATAATGGATTTGGCCTCTGCACCACGGTCATCGGTCATGTAGAACTGTTCAATGACTGCTTCTTTTGTACCGTATTCCAGCAACTTGGAGGTGTCCTGTTTGGCAGCCTTTTTCTGCACGGCTACCTGAATCTGTTCATCATTGAGCAGGCTGCTCTCTGACTTGGGCTCCGGCAATTCATACTGTCCTACTAACACACGCTTGTAATCATCTATCATTTCTTTGGGAGAGCCTTCTCCCAGCTTAACGCCCTGATTGAGAAGCACTACTCTGTCACAATATTTTGATACACTGCTCAGGTCATGGCTTACGAAGATGATGGTCTTGCCCATCTTCTTGAACTCTTCAAATTTATGATAGCATTTTGCCTGGAAGAATACATCTCCTACAGACAATGCCTCGTCAACAATCAGGATCTCCGGGTCAATATTAATCGCTACGGAGAAAGCCAGACGCACGAACATACCGCTGGAATAGGTCTTCACCGGCTGTTTCACATAATCGCCGATATCTGCAAAATCCAGAATATCCTGCATGCGGCTCTCTATCTCCTGTTCTGTGAACCCGTTCATGGTGCCATTGAGGTAGATATTTTCAATACCTGTATATTCCATGTTAAATCCGGCTCCAAGCTCCAGCAATGCCTGGATTCTGCCGTTTACTGTAAGTGTACCTCCTGTCGGATTCAATACACCTGTTATAATCTTAAGAATTGTGGATTTACCGGAGCCATTCGTACCGATAATTCCCACACATTCTCCCTTTTTTACCTGAAAAGAAACATCGGAAAGTGCAAAATGTTCCCGGTATTTCTTCTTTTTCGTCAAACCAAGCGCCTCTACCATTCGGTCCATTGGCTTGTCATAGAGCTTATATACTTTACTGATATGGTCAACTGCTATTGCAATTTCTTCCTGTTTCTGTTCCATTCTATCCCTCACTAAATTAATGGTAATAGGTGACTATAATACATCTGCGAAATGTACTTTCAGGCGTCTGAATATCAGCGCACCGATACCAAAGAATACGGCTGTCACAATCCAGAAATACATCGTAGAATAGAAATCTTCCCAGAACCACTGATGTTCAAACATAGCACTTCTGTACCCATTCACAATATAGAAAAGAGGATTGATCTTCAATATCCGCTGTACAATTTCCGGCACAGATTCAATCTGCCACAGAATCGGGGTTGCCCACATGCCAACCTGTAATCCAATATTGATAAGCTGTGTCAGATCCCTGAAGAATATGACAATCGCACAGGTAGAATAACTGACTGCCAATACGAACATAAACAGACAGAGGCTGTAATATATAATCTGAATCAGATAGATGCTAGGGCTGTATCCCATCGCAAAATACACGACCAGCATGAAACATACAAAGAAGCAGTGCGTAAATGTTGCGCCAATGATCTTAATGATAGGAATGATACTAATCTTAAATACTACCTTTTTCACCAGATAAGCATATTCCAATAATGCTGTTGTTCCATTATTAATCGCTTCTGTGAAATAGAACCAGGGCACAAGTCCTGCGGTCAGCCAGATTACATAGGGCACCTGCAAAGTGCCTGCCATCAGTTCAATCTTGCTGGACATGATGTAGTCAAATACGAACCAGTACAGAAGCACCGTAACAACAGGCTGTACAAATGCCCAGATGCGTCCAAAATAAGAACCTGCGTATCTGGTCTTAAAGTCGTTCTTAGCCAGCTTCCAGATCAGCTTCCTGGACTGCCACAGTTCTACCGGTAATGTTACCAATCTGTCATAGAAACGATAAAATACCAGCATTGCTGCCACGATAACAGCACAGGCTATGATTTTTTTTACATTTTCCTCATGCGGATCAGCCAGTGGATTGTGATGCACGACCAGAATCACCATCATAATCAGAGCCACCAGCGTTACCACTATGATATTTCTTGTCTTAGAATTACTTTTCTTCATCTAATGCTACCTATCTCTTGAACTCTTTGATACCGCCCCACTTGGTGTCCTTATCGGACAGTGTAAGCTCCATCCCTTCCGGGATTGGCCATTCTACACCAATATCAGGATCGCTCCAGAGAAGTCCCCCCTCATCATTTGGATGATAGAAGTCTGTGCACTTATAGCAGAATTCAGCATAATCGGATAATACCAGAAAACCATGTGCAAAATTCTTTGGAATAAAGAACTGCTTCTTGTTCTCTTCGGAAAGGAGCACGCCGAACCACTTACCGTAAGTCTTGGAGCCTTCTCTCAAATCAACAGCAACATCATATACTTCGCCCTTGATCACACGAACCAGCTTGTCCTGTGGGAACTGCTTCTGGAAATGTAATCCGCGCAGTACGCCTTTCTTGGATGCAGACTGGTTGTCCTGTACGAATACCTGGTCAATTCCTGCTTCCTTGAAATCGTTGTAATTATAGGTTTCCATGAAATAACCTCTGTTATCCCCGAAAACTGTAGGGGTGATGATCTTTAATCCTTCTATTTCACATGTTTCAACTGTAATCTTTCCCATGATTCTTCTCCTATTTTTATTCTCAATTTGTCCTGCTTCGCAGCTTTCCTTTTGCTCATGTGGTTACCTCGCTATATAAATTGTGTCTGATATGTCTGTAAACACACATATCAGCCTCAATTTGCCCTGCCCTGCACATTCCCCTGAGTTATATTCAGACCACACTCACAAAATCGCTGCTTCGCAGCTTTCCTTTTGCTCATGTGGTTACCTCGCTATATAAATTGCGTCTGATATGCCTGTAAACACGCATATCAGCCTCAATTTGCATAGCTCTGAATATAACTCACGTTTAAGTCTACCCGTCCTTCGATACCTGCTACACTACCGCTAGAGGTATACTGCCACATATCGTAGCGTCCTTCGTACTGTGGGGTCTGACGGTATTCAGCAAGCCATATTTTATATGCATCCAGATCTTCTACATGAAGATTGTTTCTATACCAGTTACAGCTTGCATATACACCAGCCTGATAGCCCGCATTCTCGATGGTTCTACAGAAAGATTCACACACCATGGTTCTGGTATCTGCATCCAGTCCATCCGCACGTCCATTGCCGCCTGCGCCTTCTGTATCAATAAATACCGGATAGTCCAGTGTCTCACCGCCAAGCAAAGTAACTACCATACTGGCTTCTTCCACTGCTTCTACCATAGTCGTAGCCTGTGTAAAGAAATAGATACCTACCTTAACACCGGCTTTCTTTGCATTCTGCAGATTCTGCCAGAAATAAGGGTCTTCAATCAGCCAGCCTGAACTGGAACCACGGTAGCCGCAACGGATGATTGCATAGTCTACGCCCTCTGCTTTCACCACATCCCAGTCAATCCCGCCATTCCATTTGGACACATCAATCCCAAGCTCTATCGGCTTGTCCTGGCTGTCCGTATCCAGAAGTGCTGTATACTGGCTGTCATCTCCATCTACTTCATCAGATTCTGTATCTTCTATAGAAGCATCTACCTCTGACTCAGAACGGATCAGATAGGAAATATCCTCTATTGGCATATAAGAGACCATTGCTTTCACACGCACATCCAGAGATGGGGAAGTGCAGGTGTATTCTCCTGCATCAGCCAGAGTAATCTCATATTCTCCCGGACGTACCCCTGATATATAGATCATGCCGTCCTCATCTGTATCCTGATAGTTTCCCAGATCACCTACGGATAAAACAAAAGGATATCCCTCTACCGTCTTTCCATCAGCATCCACTACCTTAATACGAATGTCTTTTTCCACAGAGGTAGCCAACAATGTCACATCTGTATCACTCTCGGTCTGTGTTCCAGCTTCCATAGCTTTCTCATATGTATTTTTTTCATGGTCAAAGAACGTTTCATCCTGTAAAAAAGCAGACAGATCAGCGCCTTTTACCATGCCATCTTCTTCCAGCGCCCCTTCAGTATCCGTCGTCTGCTCCTGCCTGGCTGTGCTGCCTGCCGATACGAAACGTTCATAATTGAACACCACAATAACAGCCGCCACGAGAACCATAATTCCCAGCATAGCCAGTATTGTAAGTCTCTTAATTTTAGAGTCCATTCGCAACCTCTACCAGGTATTTGCCATATTCTGTCTTCATCAGCGGCTTAGCCAGTTCCAGTAACTGCTCTTTGGAAATATAACCGCACTTGAATGCAATCTCCTCAATACAGGAAATATATAATCCCTGTCTCTTCTGGAAAGCACATACAAAGTCTGCTGCATCCAGAAGTGCATCATGATTACCTGTATCCAGCCATGCAAATCCACGACCAAGAATCTGAACTTTCAATTCCCTGTCATTCAAGAACCACTGGTTAACTGTAGTTATCTCATATTCTCCTCGTGCTGACGGCTGTATCTTTGATGCTACATCAACAATTTTGTTTGGATAGAAATACAATCCCACAACTGCATAGTTGCTCTTGGGCTTTACTGGCTTCTCTTCGATTGATAGACAATTACCATTACGATCGAATTCAGCTACTCCATAACGTTTTGGATCGTTTACCCAATAGCCAAAGACAGTAGCTTTGTGTTCTTCGTCAGCAGTACGAACTGCATCTTTCAGCATATCCGTAAAACCACTACCAAAGAATACGTTGTCGCCTAAAACAAGACAAACAGAATCATCACCTATAAAG
>OLVO01001987.1_pt1 | contig 19656 bp, 19 predicted proteins | sample 1672571 | NCBI WGS metagenome assembly OLVO01 (sample SAMEA3136700, study PRJEB25190) | human gut metagenome | biome: human gut; feature: human-associated habitat; material: faeces | place: Austria | collected 2013
GTAGAAATGGTAAGAGAACAGCTCAGGCAGCTCTTCAGATCGCTTGTGACCTTGTAGATGAGGGACATAAGACAGAGGAAGAAGCAGTCGCTATGATTGATCCTCGTAACCTTGATACACTTCTTCACCCACAGTTCGATGCAGCAGCTCTTAAGGCAGCTACACCTATGGGTAAGGGTCTTGGTGCTTCTCCTGGTGCTGCATGTGGTAAGGTTGTATTTACAGCTGACGATGCAGAGGCATGGGCAGCAAGAGGCGAGAAGGTAGTTCTTGTTCGTCTTGAGACATCTCCAGAAGATATCACAGGTATGAAGTCTGCTCAGGGTATTCTGACAGTTCGTGGTGGTATGACATCTCACGCAGCCGTAGTTGCTCGTGGTATGGGTACATGCTGTGTATCTGGATGTGGCGATATCGCTATGGACGAAGAGAATAAGAAATTCACTCTTGCTGGAAAAGAATTCCATGAGGGAGATTTCATCTCTATCGATGGTACAACAGGTAACATCTACGATGGCGAAATCAAGACAGTTGACGCTACCATCGCTGGTGAGTTCGGCCGTGTTATGGCTTGGGCTGACAAATATAGAAAACTTAAAGTTCGTACAAATGCAGATACTCCTGCAGATGCTAAGAAAGCTCGTGAGCTTGGAGCAGAAGGTATCGGACTTTGCCGTACAGAGCATATGTTCTTCGAAGAAGACAGAATTGCAGCATTCCGTGAGATGATTTGTTCTGACACTGTAGAAGAAAGAGAAGCAGCTCTTGAGAAGATTCTTCCATATCAGCAGGGAGACTTCAAAGCTCTTTATGAAGCACTGGAAGGATGCCCGGTTACTATTCGTTTCCTGGATCCACCTCTTCATGAGTTCGTTCCTACAGAGGAAGCTGACATTAAGAAATTAGCAGATGCTCAGGGCAAAACTGTTGAGCAGATTAAGACAATCATCGATGGACTTCATGAGTTCAACCCAATGATGGGTCACAGAGGATGCCGTCTTGCTGTAACATATCCTGAAATTGCTAAGATGCAGACAAAAGCTGTTATCCGTGCAGCAATCGAAGTTCAGAAAGAGCATGCAGATTGGAATGTGAAACCTGAAATCATGATTCCATTAGTATGTGAGGTTGAAGAACTTAAATACGTTAAGAAAGTAGTTGTTGAGACAGCAGACGCTGAGATCGCAGCTGCAGGCGTTAAATTAGAGTACGAAGTTGGTACTATGATCGAGATTCCTAGAGCTGCTCTTACAGCTGATGAAATCGCTAAAGAAGCTGACTTCTTCTGCTTCGGTACTAACGACTTAACTCAGATGACATTTGGATTCTCCCGTGATGATGCTGGTAAGTTCTTAGATGCTTACTATGACAAGAAGATCTTCGAGAACGATCCATTTGCTAAGTTAGACCAGACTGGTGTTGGTAAACTTATGGATATGGCACTGAAACTTGGTAAGCCAGTTAATCCGAACCTTCATGTTGGTATCTGTGGAGAGCACGGTGGAGATCCTTCATCTGTTGAATTCTGCCACAAGATTGGTCTTGACTATGTATCATGTTCACCATTCCGTGTACCAATCGCTAGATTAGCAGCAGCACAGGCAGCAATCGCTAACAAATAAGAATGGAACAAAATATAATATGTAGTATTCCTGTCATTGTCTGGATGCTATATAGTTAAAGATAAGCCCCTCCGGTTGGAGGGGTTTATTTTACTTTACAGGAAATTGCTTTCCTGTAAAGTAAAAAACAAAAGAGATTTCCCTTGTAAATTTGTATTATTTGTATTATAATGCATAATACAAAAAGAAAACTGACATATCAAAGAAAAAGGAAGAAAGAATATTCGGAAAGAGAATATCAAAAAATCAGAAAGGAGGGACCTTGGGTGGTTATATCCATAAATGAAACGTCGGAAGTGCCAATTTATCAGCAGATTCGAAATCAGATTGTACTTGGAATATCCGATGGAAGATTAAAGCCGGGAGAGCAGCTTCCCACTGTACGGGCATTGGCCGGAGAAATCGGGATCAATTCCATGACGGGGAATAAAGCCTATGCACTTTTAAAGCAGGAAGGTTATATTTATACAGACCGGCGGAATGGAGCCCATGTGCGGAAGGAATTTTCCGAAGCAAAGGAATTATCGGAGAAATCCAAAGAACTATTGCAGCAGATTATTTCCGAAGCCAAAATCTGTGGTATGACACAGGAAGAATTCTTAAAGATATGTGAGAATATGTATAAGGGGTGAGAAGAATGTTTCTAAATATTATATTTTTTGCAACATTGTATCCTGTTTTATTTATCATATGCATTGTATTTGCATTACAGAATTCCTATAAAGATGGCATGCTTTTTGCTGTAAATATGAAACGTGAATGGGTAGAGGATGAGAATGTAAAAGCAATCCAGAAGCACTTTAAAAAAGAAATGATATGGTATAGTCTTATTCTTGCAATTATTCCGTTTAGCTGTCTTTTTATTCCATACTTTTCCATACAGATGACAATCTGGATGGTGTGGTTGATTGTAGCAATTATTCTATTGATGCTTCCAACTGTATTTGCCAATAATCGTCTGAAACAATGGAAACGGAAAATGGGCTACTATGAAGAGCAGTCAGCAGAACGATATGTGGAATTAAAAAATGCAGGAACTGTCCATTGTATGCATTTTCTGCCGTTTTTTGTACCGCTTGCCCTGGGAACAGTCGCCGCAATTGCTGTTATTCCTTTTGCTAAGGTGATGGGAATCTTCTGTCTCATTGGTGCCGCAAGTGGATATATTTTTCTGCTGGTAGCAATCTGGACGGACCGGCAGCCGGTACAGGTAATAAGCAGCAACAGCGATATCAACATTAATTATACCAGAGCCAAGAAAAGAATCTGGAAGAACATGTGGCTGTGTGCAATCTGGTTGAATACAGCATTAATCCTGTTTTTAATTTTGGTATCTTTTATGCAAAAGCAGGTGGGATTTATTTACCTTGCAGGCATGATTGTATTTATAATTCTTCTGGCGGCTATGTGCATTCCGGCCATTGTGATATTAGGAAGAGTAGAAAAGGCATATGAAGATAAACATGATTTAAATGGAGGAATCGAAGACGACAGAAACTGGATTGGCGGCATGCTTTACTATAATCCAAAAGATCCGCATACAATCGTGGATAAGAGAGTTGGAATCGGAACTACAGTGAATATGGCATCCAAAGCCGGAAAAGGCACGATATTGTTTATTATAATAGCATTACTGATGCTTCCACTTGTCTGTGTATGGGTGATTGCAGAAGAATTTACACCGATTCATTTGGAAATTGAAAATCAGTCCCTTTGTGCAGAACAGATTCGTACAGATTATGAGATATCACTGGATGACCTGGATGATGTGGAAATACTGACAGAGCTGCCAAACTGGTCAAAGGTAAATGGAACCGGCATGGAAACCTTGGAAAAAGGAACCTTTAAAATCAGTGGTGAAGGAGAATGCCAGGTATTCTTAAATCCACAGAATAAAAAGTTCCTGTATTTTACTGCAAATGGAAAAAACTACTATATGAGTGGTATTGACGATACCGAGACAGAAGAGATTTATCAGGAAATTTTGAATCAAAAATAGGGTGATAGGATAAAACTACAGGAAACACGCTTTGCAATCTACTTGTGCAAATGAAAATATTTGACTTGTAACATAAAAAGAGTTACAATTTAAATATATAAAGGAGATGGAACTTTGAGAGAGTATTTAGAACAAATAATGCATCAAAGTATCACGGAACGTCCTTATGACTCTGTGGAGAAATTACCATTGGGATGCAGAAATGCATTTGAATTAACAATCATAGAAATTCAAAACCAGGAAATTCTTTTAGCAACACCGGTAGATACGATGAATCTGACAGAACTTCGAAAAATGCGAATTCAACTGGAGCGGTATACAGGGTATCGATGTGTGTTCTATTTAAAAAAAGCAAATTGGTATTCAATTCCTAAAATGGTGGAAGAGGGAATTCCTTTTATATGGGAAAATCATCAGATTTATCTACCGTTTATGGGAATGCTTTTGAAAAATAATGAGCAGAGAACACCAAAGAACTGTTCTGTTATTTCATTTTTGACGCAGAAAATGTTACTGAAAGCCTTATATGAAAATTGGCAGGATGTATCTGCGGTACGGGCAGCGGAGAAATTGGAAGTGTCCAGAATGTCAATAACCAGATGCTTTGATGAAATTGATGCTTTGGGAATGCCTTTTTTAAAAATAAATGGAAGATCAAGACGTTTCTTTGCCAGAAATGATAAGAAAGTAATGTGGGAGGAGATACGTCCGTTTTTGCGAAATCCTATTATACATGAATTCAGACCAGAAAGAAAACCTGATGCAGATATGGTTTTAAGTGGCATATCTGCCTTGGCAGAGTACTCCATGTTGGGAGAGGATAACTATGTCACATATGCTATAAGTAAAGCTCAGGTTGGAGCGTTGGGATTAAAATCTATTCGGGAAATCCCAAAGAATGAAGAACCAGTCTGTATAGTGCAGGAAATGGGATATATTTTGCCCTTCGAGAAGGGCAATGTGATAGATCCACTTTCATTGACACTGATACTGTCCGAAGAGGAAATGAAAGATCCTCGTGTAGAAAGTTCGGTAAATGAAATGTTGGAGGAATTTGTATGGTAAAAGGAATCGATATTTTTCAAGAGTATTTTAACGAATATACAGATCAGTATGTGCTTATTGGTGGGGCAGCATGCAGTGTGTCTTTTGAAGAACAGGATATCAATTTTGGACGAACAACAAAAGATCTCGATATTGTTCTGATTGTGGAGGCACAAACAAAAGAATTTGGAGAACGTTTCTGGAAATTTATCAAAGACGGAAAATATAGAATCAGGGCAAAAAGTAATGGGGAACCACAGTTCTATAGATTTGATAAGCCAGAAGATGAACGATTTCCTAAGATGATAGAATTATTTTCAAGAACTAATTATCTGTTACAGGAGGAGAATGGACTGACCCCAATTCATATTGACGATTCGGTCTCAAGTCTTTCTGCTATACTCTTAAATGATGCTTACTACCAGGCATTAATGGATGGAAGAGAAAATATGAGAGGAATCTCTGTGTTAAAGCCGGAATGGATTATCCCATTTAAGGCAAAAGCATGGCTGGACCTAAGAGAGAAAAAAGATGTGGATTCATCGGATATAAAAAAACATCGAAATGATATCATTCGAATTGTATCTGATATGGTTTTACAGAAATGTATTCTTCCGGACGAAGTGCGAAAGGATATGGAGAAATTTATAGAGCAGTTTGATGTTACGGAAAGTGAATTGAAGAATTTAAAAATTCGTGGAACAAAACCAGAAGACATCAAGCGGGTATTGCAAACTACATATCTGGATTAAGTTATGAATGATGGAAGGACATCTATATATTAGAAAAACAAAAACAGCCTGCCTTACCGGGCACTCTGAATTATCAGAAGTGCCGGATAGGGCAGGCTGTTTTGCCAGAAGCTTATTTTTTTCTTCGGATATGTACTTCTGGAATAGCGACATTATCAAAGCTGACGCTGGAAGTATGTTCGTCCTTGGAGGAGTTCTGTTCCTCAGCTGTATGAGTAGTGGCATCAGAAGCAGCTTTGTGTACTTCCGGAATGGCAACATTATCATAAGTCAGATCATAATTTTTCTTTTCACGTTCTTTTCTTGCATTCTTGATTTTATTTTTAAAATGAAACATAAGGTGCTCCTTTATTTACAAAATATTAATAAAAAATGTAATTACAAGGCTGTTGATAAAATCGGCAAACAGACTTCCCACCAGTGGAATCAGAAGGTATGCTTTGACGGATGGAACATAGCGGTCACAGAGAGCCTGCATATTTGCCATGGCATTTGGTGTGGCACCCGTACCGAATCCGCAGGTACCTGCAACAAGGACTGCTGCATCGTAATCCCGCCCCATAATATTGAACTCAATAAAGTAAGTAAATACAGCAATCAGAATGACCTGTGAGCTTAATAAAATGATAAGCGGAAGTGCCAGAGAAGCCAGTTCCCATAATTTTAAAGTAATCATAGCCATACCAAGAAATAATGACAGGGAAATACCACCCAGGTCATTAATTTCTCCCATATGGATCGTGGCATTGCCATGGGAGTATTCCACAATATTACGAATCAGTGCGGCTGCTAACATGGCACCAATATAAATTGGAAAAGTCAGTCCTGTTTTTGTCAGAAAATAGGAGAAAATAGTACCAAGTCCAATGGCAAGGATAAGCTGGAAAACAGCGGAAGCATACATGTTGGTATGGCGTTCGTGTTTTTTCTCATCTTCCACTAAGAGGCTGTCATCTTCGGAAGCAACAGTAGCAAGAAGATTTTTCTTTTCTACAAGACGTTTTCCTAAAGGACCGCCAATCAGGCTTCCTGTAATCAGACCGAAGGTAGCAGCAGCCGTACAGATGGTAGTGGCACCATGGATATTGAAATCCTCCAGTACCGGTCCAAAAGCACCTGCTGTACCATGTCCGCCCACCATTGGAATGGAACCGGTACACATACCGATTAATGGATTTAATCCTAATAGTTTGGATAATCCAACGGCAAGAAAGTTCTGGGTAATAATAAGGGCAATGACCAGTCCTAAAAATACTGCCATGGATTTCCCACCACTTTTTAAGACTTTTAAGTTAGCCTGAAATCCTACGGAAGTAAAGAAGAATACCATACATACTTCCCGCAGGGTATCATCAAAGGAAAATTCTGCAACTCCGGTACTGTAACAGATACAGGTGAAAATCGCAAAGAGCAGACCGCCGATTACGGGTGCCGGAATACAGAATTTTTCCAGAAAATGTATTTTCTTTCGTAAAAAACTCCCCAGCATGAGTACCAGTACAGCGACAGCTAAGGTCTGGTACATATCTAAATGTATATTCATAGTGTTCCTTTCTGGTTTTGTGTGTCGTTTTCGGAAGAAAGTGTAATGCCCTGTTTCTCATAATAGGCAACAGCTCCCGGATGGAATGGAATCGGTATGCCATCAGTAGCATAAGTTTCATCTAATTGCAGGTTTAAAGAAGTTGCATACTGTAAATCCTTCGCATGGGAAAAAAGCCATTTCGTTAAGTGTTCTACCGTATCGGAAGAGAGCCTGTCGGAAGCAAGGAGAACCGCTTTGACACCAAGGGTATGGATATCTTCCGTCTGTCCGGTGTAAGTATTGGCAGGAATGGTATATTCACTATAGGATGGATAAGCAGACAGCAATTTATTCCTGCATTTCTCATCAATATCCAAAAGACGGATATCACATTCTTTGGCTAATTCTTCGATTACAGTTGTCTGGATACCGGCAGTACAGAAAAATGCATCGATTTTTCCATTGATAAGCTGGTCAGCAGCATCGGTATAATCGAGGTTTACTGTTTTCACCAGCTCAGTGGTAAGTCCGCTCATGGTCAGAATCTGGTTAGCGTTCTGTTCAGTACCGGAATCCTCCGCACCGATGCTGACGGTTTTGCCCTGTAAATCATCCAGCGTCTGAATATTGGAGTCTGCACGGATGACAATCTGACAGGCTTCCGTATAAAGCCCGGCAATAGCGGAATATCCCTGACAAGGCTCTCCCTCAAAAATTCCACTGCCTTCATAGGCGGAGGCAATCAGGTCAGACTGGGCTAATCCAAGTTCGATATATCCACCGGAGAGCAGCCTTAGATTGGCAGCAGAGCCTGCGGTTGTCTTAACTTCAAACTGATAGGTATCATCCTCCGAGGAGGCAAGCCCGGTAAAGGTATTGGCAAAGGTATAGTAGATTCCACCTATGTCAGCGGCACCAAAGCGGATGGTTTTCTGATAACCACTGCATCCACTCACAAAAAGCAGCGCAAGACATAGAAGAAGACGGAATGGTTTCTTCATATATAAAATCCTTTCTTTTTAAAATTTAATCCCAGTAAAGTATTTTACAATAATTTTTTCAGAAAAGGAAGAGCGAAAAATTAGTGAGAAAAAATATCGTTAATCCTATATTTTTTTAGAAAAAAAGAGATTATAATGTGATGGAATGAAATGAAGGAGGAAGGATTTATGCAGAAAATAACAGTAAAAGTAGATGGTATGCAGTGTGGAATGTGTGAGGCACATGTAAATGATGCAGTGCGGGCAGCATTTCCGGTAAAGAAAGTAACTTCATCCCACAGTAAAAAAGAGACCGTAATTATTACCGATACCGATATTCCGGAGGGAAAAATCAAAGAAGTGATTAAAAACAGTGGATATGATGCGTTAGAAGTAACAAAAGAACCATATGAGAAGAAGGGATTATTTTCAGCACTCCGCAAGTAAACAGAATATCTTAAGAAAAATAATATATATATTATCGGCATAGTATGTTAAAATGAGGAATCGGAAATAATAGGAAAAGAGGACAACGAAATGTTATTGGATTTTGTAGAAATGCTGAAGGTTATTTTTCTTGGAATTGTAGAAGGAATTACAGAATGGCTTCCAATCAGCAGCACAGGACATATGCTTTTAGTGGATGAATTTATCAGGCTTGATATGACAGATTCATTCAAAGAGATGTTTTTCGTGGTGATACAGTTGGGAGCTATTCTTGCGGTAGTGCTTTTGTTCTGGAAGAAAATGTTCCCGTTCCAGTTTAAAGACAAGACACAGCCGGTCGTCCGGAAAGATATTTTTTCTTTATGGTTTAAGGTTGTAGCTGCCTGCATACCGGGAGCTGTGGTAACGCTTTTGTTTGATGATTATGTGGATGCACATTTTCATACACCGCTTGTGATTGCTGCTGCATTGATTTTCTATGGTTTTGCGTTTATTCTGATTGAAAACTGGAATAAAAAGCGGAAAGTAAGAGTGGAAAGCTTAAATGATATTACTTATCAGACAGCATTTCTTATCGGACTTTTTCAGGTACTTGCAATTATTCCGGGAACCTCCCGTTCCGGTGCAACCATTATCGGAGCACTTTTAATCGGAGTATCCCGTGTGGCTGCGGCAGAGTTTACATTTTTCCTGGCTGTGCCGGTTATGTTTGGCTGGAGCCTGATCAAACTTATTAAGTTTGGCATTGCGTTTTCTGCTCAGGAACTTTGTGTCTTAGGCTTAGGCTGCGTGGTAGCATTTGCGGTATCTGTAGTAGTCATCCGTTTCCTGATGGGCTATATCAAAAAACACGATTTTAAAGTATTTGGCTGGTACCGGATTATTCTTGGAGCCATTGTTTTAGGCTATTTTGCATTATAGGAACCGGTTAAGAAAATGAGAGATTCTTCCGATATAAAGAATGGAACAGATTGTTTTAAGCAAAAGGATTTGCTTATAGATATTTTCAAGGAGGAATTTTTATGAACACAAACGCAGTAAATCAGGTGGCAGAAAACGTTTCTGGTTATACGGAATCGGAAAAGAGCAGCAAAGTCTCCGGAAAAACAATTGGAGAGCCAAAGCTTTCGGATAAGGCGAAAGAGTATTATGAGAAGCTGAAAAAGAAATTTAGCACGATGGATTTCATTCTGGTATCCAAGGATATGAAAGAGACAGCAAAAGCCAATGCAGGACAGTATGCCAATGCCAACAAAATGGTGGTTCTAATTGATGAAGAGAAGATTGAGCGGATGGCAGAAGACGAGTCTTACCGGAAACAGTACGAGGGAATCATAGCCAATGCATCCAGTCAGCTTGCAACCATGCAGAGTCGGTTTGCGAATGGACAGAGTGGTGTGAAGGCATATGGCATTCAGGTAAATGATGGCGGCAATGCATCATTTTTTGCAGTTGTAGATAAGTCTTTAGCTCTTCAGAAGAAACGTATCGAAAAGAAACAGGAAGAAAACCGTGCAGAACGTAAGAAAGCTCAGAAGGAAGCTTATGAGAAACGAATGAATAAGGAGGATGAAGATACATCTTCCGTTAAGAAATCGGACAAGACTGACAGCACGGATAAAACTGGTAAGAGTGAAGATCTGGTAACGGTTACTGCCAGTTCGCTGGAAGAACTGGAAAAGAAAATCCAGGATATGTTATATGACAGCATGAGCGATTATGTATTTACACCACAGGAAAAACAGGTTGGCTGGAATGTAGATTTTCGTGGATAATAAATAAAAGGCAGGATACAATATGGAAAAGAGCCCCTATCTATTGCACTCCGGGCAGTCCTGACTTTCTTAATCCACTGGAAAATCAAAGTGGAGAAAAAGGACTGCCTGGAGTAGAGGTACGGTTCGTATGCTGACGTTCCGGAAGGGAATGGATAAACTGGCGTGGTGTCGTTCCATAGCGTTTTTTAAATTCCCGGTAGAAGTAGGAAAGGCTGCTGAAACCGGCAGTCATGGCGGCATCTGTAATGGAAAGCTCCTGCTGTTCTAAGAGGTCGGCAGCCTTTTGCAGGCGCAGGCTCTTGATATAATCTAAGCATGACATTCCGACATATTTCTTAAAAAAGCGCATGAAATGGTATTCGCTGAAATAGCAGGAGGATGCCAGGCTTTCAATAGAAATATTTTCGGTATAATGTAATCCGATATATTCTAAGACACCCTTAATCTTCTGGGTATGTTCGCTTTGAAGCTGTGGCTGCTCAGAACTTTTGCTACAGTACGGAAGTAGAAGGGTAAGAAGTTTTAACAGCAGGGATTTTAACATCAGTTCATATCCCGGCTGGGCAGCGGAATAACAGCTGCTGATTTCATAGAACAATGCGAGGGCATCCGGGTAGACCGGGTGCTCTTTTACTATATGAAAAGGGGGAATCAGCTGCTGCTTGGCAAGGGGCATCAGATATCGCATGGCACAGATATCTGCAGAGGATGCACCAAGGAAATCAAGGTGAAAGACATATGTTTCCGAATGCATATGCCCGGCAGGTAATATGGCAATGGAATGCAGAGCCAGTGGAGGAATGAAAACGAAATCTCCAGGCATAGCCTGAAAGCTTTCAAGGTCAACCTGATACGTACAGACACCGCTTGTAATCAGGGTAAATTCAGCCTCTTCATGCCAGTGTGGTGTAACAATGGGATACCGTTCCTGCAACGTAGTAAGATATTTCTTTAATGGAAAAATTCGTTCGCCATGAACGGCCTTTTCTTTTTGTTCCAGAGGGAGTTGTTTTTTATCTTTCATGGGAACCTCCTTTTAATGTTGCTTATTTAAACAGCATTTATCCTGATTTTTTATACAAACAAAATGAAAGAAATGGAATTTTGGATGCAGACGATGGAAGGGTAGGTCTGATGCAAAACAGCACATTTCTAAAATACATTTTTTCTTTCTATGATAAAAACAGTCTTTCCAATGTTTGACAAGATATCCGTACCGTTCTCCGAAGTATGGATACATGATAAGGATTGTTAGGCGCACTTAGAATTTCATACAGCAATAGCCAACGCTGGCACAGGGACGTGCCGGCGAGGCGCATATGAACATGGATGTGAATTTGCGCCGGTTGGCAGATAAAATAATATTAATACTGAAATTCTTAGTGCGCCTTACTATCTTTATGCAGCATCCACACTCGACGGACGGTGCAGATATCCTCGTCAAAGCAAGCGAAAAGACAGTTTATAATCAAGAAAAAATGTATCTAAGAAATGCTGCTATTTTGTATCCTATAACCTACCTTCCACCGTCTGCATCTGAAATCCATAATCATATCGTTAATTTTGTTTTACATAAAAGAGCAGGATTGTGCAATAAAAACGCAAATATCACGGAAGAAACTTCCTGAAACTTCGTATATAATAACAGTATCATACAAAGAACGAAGTGTAAATACAGGAATAATGGAAATATGGAGGATGAGAACATGAAGAAAAAATGGTGGCATGACAAGGTGGCATATCAGATTTATCCAAAGAGCTTTCAGGACAGCAACGGAGATGGAATCGGTGATTTGAGAGGAATCATATCCAGACTGGATTATTTAAAGGAACTGGGTATCGATATCGTATGGCTTTCACCGATTTATAAATCCCCATTTGTAGACCAGGGATATGACATTTCAGATTATTATAATATTGCTGAAGAATTCGGAACCATGGAAGAGTTTGATGAGCTGCTTGTGGAAGCAAAGAAACGTGATATGTATATCGTAATGGATCTGGTGGTAAATCATTGCTCCGACCAGCATGAGTGGTTCCGGAAAGCACTGGCAGACCCGGATGGAGAGTATGCAGATTATTTCTATTTTGTGAAAGGAAAAGATGGCAAGGCTCCAAGTAATTACCGTTCCTATTTTGGCGGAAGTACCTGGGAGAAGGTGCCAAATAGTGATAAATACTATCTTCATATGTTTGCCAAAGAGCAGCCGGATTTAAACTGGGAGAATCCGGTAGTGCGTCAGAAAATCTATGAAATGGTGAACTGGTGGTTAGACAAAGGCGTGGCAGGATTCCGTATAGATGCAATTATCAATATCAAGAAAGATATTAACTTCCCGTCCTTTGAGCCGGATGGACCGGATGGACTTGCAACCTGTATCAAGATGGTGGAAGCAGTAAATGGAGTAGGAGATTTCTTAGAGGAATTAAAGCATGAGACCTTTGAGAAGCACGATGCCTTTACAGTAGGAGAAGTCTTTAATATGAAGGAAGATGAACTCTTGGAATTTATCGGAGAGGATGGACATTTCTCTACGATGTTTGATTTCAGCGCCCATGTGCTTACTTTTGGTGAGCATGGCTGGTACGACCAGAAACCATTACGTTTTGAGGAATGGCGGAAAGTAATTTTCGATTCCCAGCAGGAATTACAGGGAAAATGCTTTAAGGCAAACATTATTGAAAATCATGATGAGCCAAGAGGAGCAACCCATTATCTGCCGGAGCATGCCAGAAATGATGCAGGAAAGAAGATGCTTGGAACCGTATCCGTTCTTTTGCGTGGAATTCCATTTATCTATCAGGGACAGGAAATCGGGATGACCAACTGCAAACGAAATGATATTTCAGAATATGATGACATCAGCACCATCGACCAGTATCAGGAGGCGTTGCGTGCAGGACTCAGTGAAGAAGAAGCCTTGAAATGCTGCTATGAGAACAGCCGTGATAATGCCAGAACACCAATGCAGTGGTCCGATGGAAAAAATGGCGGATTTACAGATGGAACTCCATGGCTTGCCATGAATCCGAATTACATGGAAATCAATGTAGCAGCCCAGGAACATAAGGAAGATTCTGTATTGGCTTATTACAGGAAATTAATTGCACTGCGTAAGGCAAAAGAATACAAAGATACTTTCACTTATGGTATTTTTAAACCAAAATATGAAAATGTAGATGACATATTTGCTTTTGAACGGGTAAATGAAGAAAGCGGTCAGAAGCTTTTGATTCTTGCAAACTTTGGAACAGAAGAGCATACCATCACATTAGAGCAAAGAATTGCCAAGGTATTGTTAACCAATGAAGGCCGCCAGGAAGCAATCAATGCTGAGGCAGCCTTAAATGGAACAATTACATTAGACAGCTGTGAAACCGTTGTCTTAGAATTAGAAAAGTAAGATTTGTGGAAGCAATTTAATCTGGAAATTTATTCCATAATCTTGCCATCAACAGAGATGGTAACAACCTGCCATGGAATCATTTTCCCGCTTTGCTTTAAGGCATTCTGGACATCCATTACAATGCCGCCGCAGCACGGAACCTCCATGCGCACAATACTGATATCTCTGATATTGTTATTGCGGATAATTTCAGTAAGCTTTTCACCGTAATCCACATCATCCAGTTTGGGACATCCAATCAGGGTGATGTGGTTTTTTATGAATTTTTCATGGAAATTGCCATAGGCAAAAGCTGTACAGTCTGCAGCAATCAGCAGTCTTGCATTGTCAAAATACGGAGCATTTGTAGGTGCTAATTTAATCTGAACCGGCCACTGGGTAAGCTGGCTTTCCGGTGCGTTTCCTGCTGTGACTGCGTTGGATGCAGTACCGGATGCGGTATTAGAGCCTGCAGAAGTATTTTCCGTGTTTTTACGCTGCATGGAGCGCATCCGGCTGCCCGGACATCCGCTGAAAACCGGAGCTGCGTGATTGGCTGAAACTGCAGGTTTTACCGAAGCCGCTTCACGGTTCTTTAAGTGCTCTTTTACAGCGGCTTCTCTCTGTACAAAGGTAATAGCACCGGTAGGACATGCCGGAAGACAGTCACCTAACCCATCGCAGTAATCCTCCCTTAAAAGCTGGGCTTTTCCATCGACCATGCCGATGGCACCTTCGTGGCAGGCGGATGCACATAAACCGCATCCATTACATTTTTCTTTATCAATATGAATTATTTTACGAATCATTTTAGATTCCTCCTCGTTGATTTTGTATGGTCAGTATACTATAATAGCAATAAATAATCGGTTGGAAAAACAACGGAGGTTATAAAATGAAAAAATTTCCTGTAGAAATGAAAAAGTCACCTTTTTTTGAAGGAATTGAGGATACAGAAGAGGAGAAAGTCTTAAAGGGATTAGATGCCCATGAGATGACTTATGATAAAGAAAATTATATTCTGCACTGCGGAGAGCAGGTAAAAGAAATGGGGCTGCTGGTTTCAGGTGGACTTTTGATTGTGCAGGAGGATTTCTGGGGAAACCGGAATCTGGTTGCAAAGATAGGTCCTGGGGATGTTTTTGCAGAGACCTTTGCCTGTATGCAGAGGCGGAATATTAATGTAAATGTGATTGCAGAAGAGGCAGCAGATGTGCTGTGGCTGAACGTTCAGAATATATTGGATGCAGATGGAGAAACGGAAGGCTGGAAACTGGTTCTGCTTCGGAATTTATTAGAGAATATGGCAGAAAAGAATCTTCGCTTTAATGAAAAATTAACCCATATGGGAAAACGCAATACCAGGGAAAAGTTATTGTCCTATCTGTCAGCAGAGGCACAGAAGCATGGAACATCAGAGTTTGATATTCCATTTTCCAGACAGCAGTTAGCAGATTATCTTTCTGTGGAACGAAGTGCGATGTCAACGGAACTTGGAAAATTAAGAGATGAGGGAATGCTTTCTTTCCGGAAGAATCATTTTTGCCTGAACAGAGATGTATATTTATAAGAGATGAATATTTATAATAGAAGACAATGCACTCTTGAGAAATTGTACTGAATTCAAAACTTGATTTTTATTTAAAAGAGGGTACAATAATATGCAGTTAAAATAATATATAGAGAGTAGAGGAGAGAAAGATATGTTTGGTTTTGGTCAACTGATTGATATTTTGAAGAAAAGCCCAAAGAAAATTGTGTTTACAGAGGGAAATGACCCAAGAATTTTAGAGGCAGCATCCCGTCTGCTGGCAAGTAATTTTTTAAGCCCGATTCTGGTTGGAAATGAGGCTGAGATTCAGAAAGCAGCAGAGGAGAGCGGATTTAATATTCGCGGAGCCAAGATTATCGATCCATTACATTTTGAAAAATTTGATGAGATGGTTACTATGTTCTGTGAATTAAGAAAGAGCAAAGGCATAACACCGGAGCAGGCAAAAGGAATTCTTTCACAGGCTAATTATTTCGGAACCATGTTAGTAAAAATGGGATATGCTGATGCACTGTTAGGTGGAGCAACCTATTCTACAGCAGATACTGTTCGACCGGCGTTACAGTTAATTAAGACAAAACCGGGTAACAGCATTGTATCATCCTGCTTTATTCTGGTACGTCCTTCTGCAACCGGCGAGAATGAAGTACTGGCAATGGCTGACTGTGCAATCAACATTCATCCGACAGAAGATGAACTGGTTGAAATTGCCGGAGAAGCAGCAGAGTGTGCAAAGATATTCGGTGTAGATCCAAGGGTAGCATTCTTAAGCTATTCTACATTAGGCTCCGGAAAGGGCGAGGATGTAGATAAGATGCGTAATGCGGCAAACAAGACAAGAGAAAAATATCCGGAGCTTCCAATCGAAGGAGAGCTTCAGTTTGATGCAGCTGTATCTCCAAGAGTTGCACGTACCAAGTGTCCGGAATCCAAAGTGGCAGGACATGCAAATACCTTTATCTTCCCGGATATCAATGCAGGAAATATTGGATATAAGATTGCACAGCGTCTTGGTAACTTTGATGCATATGGTCCGATTCTTCTTGGATTAAATGCACCAATCAATGACTTATCCCGCGGATGTAATGCATCAGAAGTATATTCCATGGCAATTATTACAGCTGCATTAGCTTAAACTGTTAGAATGAAAAGGTGACGGTATGCATAACGAATTAACACAAAGTGATATCAAGAAGATGGAAGAAGAAATTGAATATCGGAAATTGGTGGTACGAAAGAATGCAATCCGTGCTGTACAGGAAGCAAGAGAACAGGGTGACTTAAGTGAAAACTTCGAGTATTATGCTGCCAAGAAAGATAAGAATAAAAACGAAAGCAGAATTCGTTATTTAGAGCGCATGATTCGTACTGCAGTCGTGGTATCAGATGATTCTAAGGAAGACGAGGCAGGTATCAATAATACGGTGACGGTTTATATTGAAGAAGATGATATGGAAGAATCCTTCAAATTGGTGACTACCATGCGTGGAAATTCGTTGAAAGGATTAATCAGTATCGAATCTCCTATGGGGAAAGCTGTGCTTGGCCATAAGGTAGGAGACCGTGTCAGTGTGAAGGTAAATGACGATTACAGTTATGATGTTATAATCCGTAAAATTGAAAATACCGGAGAAGAGAACGAGAAAATCCGAAGCTTCTAAAAGATAATAAGAATAAGAACCGGAAAACGGTTTAAAAAGGCGAGAAGAGGTCTGTAAAAGGTGATACTTTTGCAGGCTTCTTTTTTTACAGGAAATTGTTTTCCTGTAAAGTAAAAAACTCTCCGCAAGAATATGCCAAGGCACATCCTTTTTGTATATTTTGCACAAATTGTGAAATGAATTTTTGTGAATGGAAATGACGGAACGTGATTGACTATGACTGGTTTTGAACGTATAATAAAACCATAGAAAGCAGAAAATAGGAATGGGAGGGATGATATGCTGACAGAGGAAAGATATGGAAAAATCCTTTCCCTGCTGGAAGAACAGGGTAGTGTTAAAGTGACTGAGCTGATGCAGCTTTTCGATGCTTCCGAATCAACGGTACGAAGAGATTTGAATACTTTAGACGAAAATGGAAAGCTTTTGAAGGTTCATGGCGGTGCAATTTTAAGAGGAACAGTTTTTCATACACAGGATGATGATGTGCTACTTCGAAGAAACATGCATCGTGATGAGAAGGCAGCCATAGCGAAGTATGCAGCATCCTTAATTACAGCAGATGATTTTATTTATCTGGATGCAGGAACCACAACAGACAGCATGATTGATTTTATGGATGTGAAGCCATCCTGTGTGGTAACCAACGCAGTAGCCCATGCAAAACGGCTCTCTGAACTGGGATGTGAGGTTTATATCATCGGCGGAGAGTTCAAGGCATCCACAGAAGCTGTGGTAGGTGCTGAAGCAGTGGAGTCCTTGGATAAATATAACTTTACAAAAGGTTTCTTCGGAACTAATGGAATTAATGTAGAAAAAGGATATACCACACCGGATGTGAAAGAGGCTATGGTAAAGAAGAAAGCAATGGCAAATTGCAGACAGTGTTATATCCTGGGAGATAAGAGTAAATTTGCACAGATATCCAGTGTGACATTTGCACCATTTGCTTCAGCAGATGTGATTACAACAGGTCTTACCTTAGAGTCTTATCGGAAGTATAAAAATATAAAGGAGGTGGAAGAATGATTTATACCGTAACTTTTAATCCGTCACTGGATTATGTGGTGGATGTAAAAAACTTCAAAACCGGTCAGGTAAATCGGACGGAACAGGAGAAAATGTTCCCGGGAGGAAAGGGAATCAACGTATCCATCGTACTGAATCATCTGGGATTAAAGAGTACCGCATGGGGCTTTTTAGCTGGTTTTACCGGAGAAGAAATCAGCAAGCGTCTGGATGAAGAGGGTGTAAATACCGATTTCATTCAGGTAGAGAAAGGAATATCAAGAATTAATGTGAAGCTTCGATCCACAGAAGAAACAGAAATCAATGGCCAGGGACCGATGATCCGCAGCACAGATATCGGGAAGCTTTATGCCAAATTAGATACCTTAAAAACCGGAGATGTGCTGGTACTGGCAGGAAGCATACCGGATGTTATGCCACAGTCCATATATATGGATATCATGAAATACCTGGAAGGAAGGGATGTCATGATTGCTGTAGATGCAACCAGAGAACTTCTGGCAAATGTACTTCCGCTTCATCCATTCCTGATTAAACCGAATAATCATGAATTAGGACAGTTATTTGGTGTGACAATCAGCAGCAAAGAGGATGTAAAGAAATACGCAGCGAAGCTGCAGGAGCAGGGTGCAAGAAATGTACTTGTTTCCATGGCAGGTGACGGGGCTGTGCTTTTGACAGAAGAGGGAAAAGCTTTTGAGAGCGAAGCACCGGAAGGTAAAGTAAAGAATTCCGTAGGAGCAGGAGACTCCATGGTGGCAGGTTTCCTGGCAGGATATTTAAAGAATAAGGATTATGCGCAGGCGTTTAAGATGGGAGTCTGTACCGGAAGTGCCAGTGCATTTTCAGAAGAACTTGCAACGAAAGAAGAAGTAGAACAATTATTAAAGAATCATGCATTTCCATTTTAAGAAAAAGGAGGAAGATATATGAGAATCAGAGATTTGCTGGCACCGGAAAGCATTCAGTTGAATGGCTCAGCAACCGGAAAGGAAGATGTATTAAACCAGATGGTTTCCCTGATGGTAAAGAGTGGAAAAATAGCAGATGAAGAGACTTACCGGAAAGGAGTCTTTGCAAGAGAGGAAGAGAGTACCACAGGAATTGGAGAGGGCATTGCAATTCCTCATTGCAAATCAGCAGCCGTAAAGAAACCGGGATTAAGTGCAATGGTATTAAAGGATGGGGTAGATTTTGATGCATTAGATGGAGAGAAGGTTCATTTAATCTTCTTAATTGCAGCACCGGATACAGAAGATAATGTACATCTTGACGTATTAAGCCGTCTGTCTGTTCTTCTGATGGATGAGAATTTCACCAACGGATTAAAACGGGCTGCTTCGGTTGAAGAATTCTTAAAAGTCATTGATGAAGCAGAGTCTGAGAAGGAAGAAAAGGAAGAACAGAAGGAAACAGAAATAAAGGAACCGGAAGTAAATCAGAAAAAGATTCTTGCAGTAACCGGATGCCCGACTGGAATTGCCCATACATACATGGCAGCAGAAAGTCTGGAAAAGAAGGCAGCAGAATTAGGTTGCTTTATTAAGGTGGAAACAAGAGGCTCCGGCGGAGCAAAAAATGTGCTTACTGCAAAAGAAATTGAAGAAGCAGACTGCATTATTGTTGCAGCCGATACCAAAGTCCCGATGGATCGTTTTGCCGGAAAACCGGTTATCATCTGTCAGGTTTCCGATGGAATCAGTAAAGCAGATAAATTAATACAGCGCGCTATGGCAAAGGATGCACCAATTTATAAAGGCAGCGGCGAAGCATCAGAAAGTGAAAGCATGGGCGGAGAAAGCTTTGGACACAAAGTTTACAAGCATCTGATGAATGGTGTTTCCCATATGCTTCCGTTTGTAGTTGGCGGTGGTATTCTGA
>OLVO01001993.1_pt1 | contig 19638 bp, 17 predicted proteins | sample 1672571 | NCBI WGS metagenome assembly OLVO01 (sample SAMEA3136700, study PRJEB25190) | human gut metagenome | biome: human gut; feature: human-associated habitat; material: faeces | place: Austria | collected 2013
AGGTGAAACACGCACGAAGTCCTCCCAGCAAAAACTCCTGATCGCCGTGCTGATCCACACCGCAGTCATCATATCCACACTCTGGCGCGCCTATCGGGTCAGTTTTATCATGGATATCTTTTTTGATATTTTGGACTTCTGGGCAATTTTGGGATTTATTCTGATCCTGAAATTTGGCTTGTCAAAGAGATAGAACTGCTGCCGGGATGTAAGAGAACGGAACGGTCGCACAAAACCAGTATGGCAAACACATAGTCATACAAATTTTCAGAAGGTTTATCTTAACGGATTCGCTTCAATGGAATATTCAGCGGTCTATCCCAGCAAGGGCAGGCCGCTGAATATTTTAAAAATACAGAAACTATAACTGCACATCTGTTCCGCCGGGTGCAGGGTGAGTCCTATGAAATTTATTATGGAATTATTTACCCTCCTAAGTTATTGTATCCCTTTCGTCACAATACCTGTATTCGCGGTAAGTGCCATCTTGATGATACGTACTTTTTTTGCTGAGCAGGCTCCCGAGCAAAGTAAGAAAAGGAGACGGTATCTTGGTTACATGCTGGTCTCCTTTCTTTTTTTCTGCCCTATTTTTTGGGGGGGAGTTTACTTCTCATTTTACTGTATCCCTTTCTTCACAATACCTGCATTTGTAATAAGTGCCATTTTGATGATACGTACTTATTTTGTTGAGCAGACTCCCGAGGAAAGTAGAAAAAGGAGACGGTATCTTGGCTGTATGCTGGTCTCTTTTCTCCTTTTCCTGCTCTTTTTTGGGGGAGTTATCTTAATGCTGTCATGTGTGATCGATTGATTTTCAAAGGAGTTTAGTAAGCAACTTGCGATTTACATAAAATTATGGTGAATTGTCATCTGGACAACTCACCATAATTTTTTAACCACTGATTCTTTTTATTTAGTTTTTCAGGCTCTGCATCGGCGCCGGAATTCTGCCGCCCCGGTCCACGAAGGCCTTGGCGGAGAAGGGATGGACCGGCTGTACCGGGGCGGAGCCCAGCAGGCCGCCGAACTCCACCGTGTCCCCCACCTGTTTGCCGGGGGCGGGGATGATGCGCACGGCGGTGGTCTTGGTGTTCACCATGCCGATGGCCGCTTCGTCCGCAATGATGGCGGAAATGGTCGCCGCAGAGGTATCGCCGGGGACCGCGATCATGTCCAGTCCAACAGAGCAGACACAGGTCATGGCTTCCAGCTTGTCAAGGCACAGCGTGCCGCCCTCGGCGGCGGCGATCATGCCCTCGTCCTCGGACACGGGGATAAACGCGCCGGACAGGCCGCCCACATGGTTGGACGCCATGACGCCGCCCTTTTTCACAGCGTCGTTCAGCATGGCAAGGGCAGCCGTGGTGCCGTGAGTGCCGCAGACCTCCAGCCCCATTTCTTCCAGAATCCGGGCAACGCTGTCCCCCACGGCGGGAGTGGGCGCAAGGCTCAAATCCACGATTCCGAAGGGTACACCCAGACGGCGGGACGCTTCCTTGCCCACCAGCTGACCCATACGGGTAATCTGGAAAGCGGTCTTTTTGATGGTTTCGGCCACCACGTCAAAGGGCTGACCCTTCACGTTCTGCAAAGCGTGGTACACCACGCCGGGGCCGGAAACGCCCACATTCAGCACGCACTCCGGCTCGCCCACGCCGTGGAACGCACCGGCCATGAAGGGGTTATCCTCCACGGCGTTGGCGAACACCACCACCTTGGCGCAGCCAAGGCCGTCGTTATCCGCAGTCAGCTCGGCGGTTTTCTTGATGATTCGACCCATTTCCGCAACGGCATCCATGTTGATGCCCGCTTTGGTAGAGCCAACATTCACGCTGGCGCACACCCGCTCGGTGGCAGCCATGGCCTCGGGGATGGAGCGGATCAGCTTCCAGTCTCCCGTGGTGCAGCCCTTCTGCACCAGAGCGGAAAAGCCGCCGATGAAGTTGACGCCGCAGGTGATTGCCGCCGCGTCCAGGGTTTTGGCGATCTCCACATAGGAATCTGTCTCGCAGGAGCCGGCCACAATGGAGATGGGCGTAACGGAAATCCGCTTGTTGACAATGGGAATGCCAAATTCCTTCTCGATGTCCTCGCCGACCTTCACCAAGTCTTTGGCGCAGCGGGTGATCTTCCGATAAATCTTATCGCAGCAGGTCTTCAAATCCGGGTCGCAGCAGTCCAGCAGACTGATGCCCATGGTGATGGTTCGGATGTCCAGATGCCGCTTGTCGATCATATCCTGGGTTTGCAGGATGTCCTTCTGATTCAGCATGGTCTGTCCCTCAAATCCGGTGCATGGCTTCAAAGATGTCCTCACGCTGCACGCGTATGGACAGTCCCATTTCCTTGCCGATCTCGTCCATGCGGGTGACAAGCTCTCCCAGCGGCACATTGCACGCGGAGACCTCCGTTGCCATCATCATGGTGAAATAGCCCTGCATGACGGTCTGGCTGATGTCCAGAACGTTGACGTTGAAGTCCGCCAGAGCGGTGCAGACACCCGCGATGATGCCCACCCGGTCTTTTCCGACTACGGTTACGATTGCTTTCATCTTTTTTCTCCTTCCGTCCGGGACTGCGGCCTGCGCCCGTCCACCGGACTGTCAAATATGGGGATTATACCTCGTAATCTGCTGCCACCCGGCTGTCCAGCAGGTGGAAGAAATGGGTCTTGGCCTCCTGATGCAGGGGATGCACGGCATAATTTTCCAGCGCTTCCCGGCTTTCAAACTCGGAATACAGGGCGTAATCCATGCCGTTGAACGCCTGACGGATCTCCAGATGCAGCAGACCCGGAATTTTTCCCACCAGCGGCTCCAGAACGGACGCGATCAGCTTCACGGCCTCGGTCTTGTCAACGCCCTCTTTCAGGGTGTACAGTACGATATGCTTTACCATAATTATCCTCCTTATACGAGTTTTTAATAAAACGCTTAAAAGCGTTTTATCAGGCCGCAGGATTGCGGCCAGCGGCCACTGCCGCTAAAAAACGAATTCAATACATTTCTTACCGCCGCCCAGGCGGTATGCCGTGAAACGGCTTTCATAAAATGATGAAATCATTTTATGAAGAAATAGTATTATCGGCTTACCGCCCGCTGCGGAAATCCGTAAACGCGGCGTATTTTCTGATTTAACAAAACACCGGGGCTACATGCGCAGCCCCGGTGTTGCATCACAAATTACTCGGCGTCCTCTTCAGGCTGTTCCAGCAGAGCGCGGATAGACAGGGAGATACGCTTGTTCTCGGCGTCCACATCGGTGATCTTGACCTTCACATCCTGACCCTCGGACAGGACATCCTCAGGCTTGCCGATGCGGCGGTCAGCGATCTGGGAAATGTGGATCAGGCCGTCCACGCCGGGCAGGATCTCAGCGAAGGCACCGAAGGTCATCAGCTTGACGATCTTGGCGTCCACAACGTCGCCCACGGAATACTTGGTCATGAACTGATTCCAGGGGTTCATCTCGGCGGTCTTGTAGCCCAGAGAAATCTTGTGCTTCTCGGGGTCGAAGGAAATGACGTAAACGTCGATCTCGTCGCCGACCTTCACAACGTCAGCGGGAGTCTTGATATGGTTCCAGCTCAGCTCGGAAACGTGAACCATGCCGTCCACACCGCCGATGTCCACGAACGCGCCGTAAGAAGTCAGGGACTTGACGGTGCCGTGGTACTTCTTGCCCACTTCAATCTCGGACCAGATCTTCTCCTGCGCGGCCTTGCGAGCCTCGGAGTTGACGGCGCGGATGGAGCCGATAACACGGCGGCGGGCGCGGTTGACCTCGGTGATCTTCAGCTGCACGGTCTTGCCGACCATACCGGCCATGTCACCGCCCTTGGCGATGCCGGACTGGGAAGCGGGGATGAACACCCGGATGCCCTTGACATTGGCGACCAGACCGCCCTTGTTTTCCTCGGTGATGGTGCCTTCCACAGTGGTCTTGTTCTCTGCCCAGGCAGTCATGTCGTCCCAGACCTTCAGGCCGTCCAGCTTCTTCTTGGACAGCTGCACGGTGCCTTCCTGATCGTTGACGCGAACAACGAAGACCTCGATCTCGTCGCCAACTTTCAGGATGTCTTCGGGCTTCACGGAAGGATCGGTGCTGACTTCGTCATAAGGGATGTAGCCGGCATGCTTGGTGCCGAGGTCGACCTGGACTTCGGTGTTGCCGATTCCGGTCACGGTGCCGATAACCTTATCTCCTGTATTTAAAGTCTTGATGGACTGCTCGAGAAGCTCCGCGAAGTTATCCTCCTGTACAGTCTCAACATTCGTGATTTCGCTCATAGTCTTGTTGACCTCCTTTATAATCCACGCCGGTGTCGACGCACCGGCAGTGATTCCAACATCGCTGACACCGCGAAAGTCCTCGGGACGCAGCTCGGAAGCGTTGTCCACCAGAAAGACCCGGCCGCAGTGTTCCCGGCAAATCATAGCGAGACGGCCTGTGTTGGAACTTTTGGGGTCTCCCACAACGACCATAGCCTGACAGATTTCACTCAATTCAGCTGCTTCGCTTTGCCTATACTCAGTTGCTCTACATATTGTATCAAAAATTTTCAGGTTAGTAAACTGTTTTTTTGCAAATTCACCGCACATTTTCCACAAAGATTCAGTCAGAGTCGTTTGCGAAACCATGCAAATTGACGAATTCTTAAGATTTTCTTTGGAATATGCCCAGTTTTTCAGGTCGTCAAGGGTCTCAAAAACCCGGCAGTCCCGGCACCATCCGGCAATGCCCTCCACCTCCGGATGGGTGGGCGTCCCGATGATGACAGGCAGCTGCCCTTCTTCCTCGGCGCGGCTGACGATTCCGTGGATGCGTTTGACGAAGGGACAGGTGGCGTCGATGATCTCCATGCCCCTGCGCTGCAATTCCTCATACACCGCCCGGCTGACGCCGTGGGAACGGATAATGACCGTCTGGCCGGGGCGAGCCTGCTCAGGGGCGTCGATCACCTCCACACCCAAGGCGCGGAATTTGTCCACGACGTGGTGATTGTGAATGATCGGCCCCAGCGTGACTACCTTTTTCCCCGCTTTTGCCGCCTGCTCCACCAGTTCCACCGCCCGGCTGACGCCGAAGCAGAACCCGGCGCTTTTCGCGACCCGGACGCTCATAGCGTCACCTTCCGGGCAATGATCTCCTTCATCGCGGCGATAACGCCGTCGATGTCCAGCTCAGAAGTGTCCAGCTTGATGCTGTCCCGCGCCATTTTCAGGGGAGCGATCTCCCGGTGGGTGTCCTGATAGTCCCGCTGCTGAATATCCTTGAGGATTTTATTGTAGTCCGCCTTCTGTCCCTTCGCAATCAGCTCGTCCGTGCGGCGCTTTGCCCGCACCTCCGGGGTCGCGGTGAGGAAAATCTTCACCGTGGCCTTGGGCAGTACCACGGTGCCGATGTCCCGGCCGTCCATGATGACGTTGTGCTTCTCGGCCATTTCCCGCTGCATGTCCAGCAGCAGGTCCCGGACGATGGCGTGGGCAGAAACGAGACTGGCCTTCTGGGAAAGGTCGGGGGTGCGGATATCGCCGGTCACGTCCATGCCGTTCATGATCATGTGCTGGACGCCCTCGTCGTCATACTCAATGCCAATGGTCAGCTCGTCGATGTAGCGGGTGATGCCGTCGATGTCCTTGGGGCTGACGCCCCACAGGTCAAAGAAATAGGCCACGGTGCGGTAAATCGCCCCGGTGTCCACGTAGTAAAAGCCCAGCTCTTTGGCAAGTCTTCGGGCGATGGTGGACTTTCCTGCCCCGGCAGGGCCGTCAATGGCGATGGAAATTGGTTCTGCCATATAGATTTCCTTCCTTCTATCTCTCTGAGCGCAGCTTGCTCAGGGCGTTTGCTTCTCTTGCGACCACCTCGTCGGGGGTCAGGTTCAGGCGCTTTCCCGTTTCCTCGGGGCTGAGGGGCATTCCGCCCTCCAGACCAAATCGCAGGGAGATCAGCTTCGCGTCGGTCTCGTCAAGCACCGACATCAGCTCCATAATGCGCTGGCGCATCTGGAAATAGGCGGTGTCCTCCACGGCCTGCTCTTCGGCTTCCTTTTCTTCCTCCGGCTCCGGCTGCTTCTTCGCCTGCGCCAGAAGACGGGCGTCGTCCAGCATCTTTTTCACCACGGATGCTTCCTCCGGGCTTATGTGCATGGCCTCGGCGATCTCCTCCAAAGTGGGATTTCTCCCCAGCTCGGACAGCAGCCGCTCGTCCACGGCACGGTAGTCCTCCAGCGCCCCACGGAGCTTCTGCCCAACACCGTTGGCTCTCGCCTGCAAAAAGACCGCTTTCGCCATGTAGAACCGAATCCAGTAGTCCCGGTAAGCGTCATAATCCCCCTCCCGGTAGCCCTGAATGGCCTGCCACAGTCCGAGGCTCCCCTCCTGAATCAAATCCAGCAGGAGCACCCCGCAGCCGACGTGATCTTTGGCGATTTCCAGAACCCGGTGCAGCCCCAGATTGGTCAATGTCTCCATGGCGCGTTCGTCCGCCGCCGCGCATTTTGCGGCCAGCGCCTGCTCGTCGCCGGTGGAGGAAAGCTGCGCTACCTCTTCCAAGTACAGCCGCAGTGGATCGTTGGGTTCCAGTTCCTTGGGGTTCAAGCCCTTTTCCACCAGCTGCATTTCCTGCCGCAGCCGCAGAGCCGCTGCTCCACTGCCCGACGTTTTGGGGAGGTCAAAAACATTCAGATTCAGTCCGCCGTCCTCCAATGCCTGAAGGGCATCCTCCACGACCTGCTCGTTTTCTTCCTCCAGCATGGTCAGAAGGTTCGCGGCCGAAACCGTATCCCCCGCCCGTTTGGTTCGCAGAAAGGCTTCCCACGGGCTGTCCTCAAAGGAAAAATCCAGATCATTCATTCAAGAAATCCTCCAATCCAAGACTGGTACCCATTTTTTGCAGCTTGTCCATGGCCTGACGCTCGATCTGGCGCACCCGTTCCTTGGAAATGCTCAGCTTTTTGCCGATCTCCTCCAAAGAATAGCAGTTGCCGTCCTCCATGCCGAAATGCAGCCGCAGGATCTGCTGCTGGCGCTCGTTCAGCGTACTCAGAAGCTGGTCCATTGTCTTGTCCAGCTCCCCGCGCACCACTTCCTCATAGGGCTGGGGCGCCTGCGCATCCTCCAGCAGAGATTGCAGGGCAGTGCCGTCGTCATCCCCCGTGGGAACGTCCAGCGAGCAGATATCCGGCGTCAGCTGGGTCAGCTCCGCCACTTTTTCCTCGGGCAGGCCGCACTTTTCCGCGATCTGCGCGGCGGTGGGTTCCTCCCCCAGCTCCTGACGCAGGGCGGTGCGCACCGCTTCGATCTTCCGCATCCGCTCCGCCGTGTGCAGCGGTACCCGAATGGCGCTGCCGTGGTTCATCAGGCACCGGGTCACCCCCTGACGAATCCACTTGGTGGCATAGGTGGAAAACCGGTAATCCTTGGTATAATCAAATTTCCGCGCCGCCACCAGAAGGCCGATACTGCCCTCCTGAATCAAGTCCATCAGCGCAACGCCCCGTCCGGCGTACTCTCTCGCGATGGACACCACCAGACGCAGATTGGAATTGACCATCTGGCGAATGGCGCTCTCGTCTCCCTGGGCGCAGCGCATGGCAAGCTGGCGCTCCTCCTCCGGCGTCAGACGGGGATACCGCCGGATCTCATTTAAGTATTGGCGCACATCGTCCTCGCCGGCACTCACCGGAGAATTCTCTAACAGCTCTGTCATGCTTTCATTCCTTTTCTTTCCTTCATTCGTTCCCGCACCGCCAGCAGGTCGTCCTCCGTCGCCACTTTGGACGCCTGATATTCGTTCTGGATGGTGCGGATGCAGTCCGTCAGCGCCTGCTCGTTCACAGGCCCCTGCTGTCTGTGCAGGATGCCCGCAATGTGGGACATTTCCTCCGGCGTCAAGTCCGTCAGTCCTGCGAGGGAAACGTCCAGTCCCTGCTCATGGCGCTGCTTTAACTGGGCGTAAACCCGTCCCAGCAGCTCCGAGGAGAACATCTCCGCTTTCAGACCGCCGGTGCTGTCCAGCAGGGCGCTTTCCCGCAGAACAAGCGACAGAAGCATTTCCTCCGCCATGGCGGATTTCATGTTGGTATAGCGGATGTCCCGGCTCTTGGGCTGCAGATTCCGGGCGGGAGACAGGTCGATCTTCTCCTGCTTTTTCTTCTCCAGCCTGTCCCGCCGTTTCCACGCCCGCTGAATTTCCATCTGCATGGCGTCGGCGCTGATCTTCGCGGCCTCCGCCACCCGCCCGCCGTAGACGTCCCGCTGGACGGCGCTGGGCAGAGAGCCGATCAGGTCGGCAGATTCCTGCAAATAGCGAACCTTCTGGTCGTCGTCCCGCAGGTCGTATTTCCGGGCAATGGCGGCAAGCTGGTATTCCACCCGGTTGGAGGATTCCTCCAGCAGAATTTTAAAACGGTCGGCACCGTACTTTTTCAGGAACTCGTCCGGGTCCTTGGCGTCCCGCATTTTCAGGACTTTGACCTGCAGCCCTGCCTTTTCCAGCATGGGGATCGCCCGCTGAGTGGCGTTCTGTCCGGCGGTATCGCCGTCGTAGATCAGCACCACCTGGTCGGTATACCGGGACAGCAGCGTTGCGCCGTCGTCCGTCAGGGCAGTTCCCAAAGATGCCACCGCGCAGTCAAATCCATACTGGTGCAGGGCGATGGCGTCCATGTACCCCTCCACCAGAATCAGGTAGCCCATTTTGCTTTTCTTGGCGTAATTCAGGGCAAACAGGTTTTTTCGCTTGTTAAAAATCAGGGTTTCCGGGGAATTTAAGTATTTTGCGGCGTTTTTGTCCCGGTCGTTCATAATGCGCCCGCCAAAGCCGATGACATTTCCCCGGACGTCGATGATGGGGAACATCAGCCTGTCCCGGAACCTGTCAAAGAGATTGCCGTTCTTTTTGGACACCGTCACAAGGCCGGAGTCCCGCAGCTCCTGATCGGTGTAGCCTTTTTTCCGCATGGCGTCCACCAGATCGCTCCAGCTGTCCGGGGCGTAACCGATGCCAAACTTGGTCAGGGTCGTCTGGGACATTCCCCGCCCCCGGGCGTATTCCAGTGCCGACGTGCCCATAGGTGCGTACAGGCAGCTGTGGAAAAACCGCGCCGCTTCCTTGTGCAGCGCCCAGAGCCGCTCCTGCTGACGATACCGGGACTGGTACTGCTCGTCCTCGGGGACTTCCAGCCCCGCCCGCTTGGCCAGCGCCCGCACGGCGTCCCCGTAGCTCAGCCCCTCAATTTCCATCTCGAAATTGATGACACCGCCGCCCTTGTGACAGCCGAAGCAGTAGAACATGCCCTTGTCCGGCGCGACGGAGAAGGAGGCGGTCTTCTCTCCGTGGAAGGGACACAGGCCAAACAGGTTGGAGCCGGAACGCTTCAGCGTCACATACTGCCCCACCACGTCCTCGATCGGATTTCGCGCAATCACTTCGTCAATAAATGCCGGTGGAAATGGCATGGTCTCCCCTCCTTTCGTCAAACTTCTTTACGTATTCTCTAGCCGTGAACCTGCCATCCCATGGGGATGAAGATCTCCCGGAATTTTTCGACGGCGTAATTGTCCGTCATTCCCGCTATGTAGTCGCACACCGTGCGTTCCATGCCGTCGAAGCTCAGCTGGGGCTGAAAATCCTCGGGCAGCGCTTCCGGATGGGCGATGTAGTATTCAAACAGCCGCTTCAGCATATCCTTTGCCTTGCTCTCCTCGCCCTTGGCCACCGGATTGCGGTAGACATTGGTAAACATGAACGAGCGCAGCTCCTTGAGCGCCCTGTCCACATCGGGAGACAGACAGACTTTCCCGAATTCCCGGGAGGTGCGGATGGCATCGCAGACCAGGGTGTTGATCCTGTCCCGGTGGCTGTGGCCCAGCACGTCGGTGATGTCGATGGGGATATCGTCGTCGGTGAGGATGCCCGCCCGAATAGCGTCGTCAATGTCGTGGTTGACGTAGGCGATCTGGTCGGAGCGACGCACGGCCTGCCCTTCCAGCGTCTCCGGCCAGTAATCCCCGGTGTGACCCAGAATGCCCATGCGGACTTCATAGGTCAGGTTCAGCCCCTGACCGTCCTTTTCCAGAATGTCCACCACTCGCAGACTCTGCTCATTGTGGCGGAAAGGCTTGCCAAGGCACTGGCTCAGAACGTCCTCCCCGGCGTGGCCGAAGGGAGTGTGTCCCAGGTCATGCCCCATGGCAATGGCTTCCGCCAGATCTTCGTTCAGCCCCAGCGCCCGTGTGATGGTTCCGGCAATGCGGCTGACCTCCAATGTGTGGGTCATCCGGGTGCGGTAGTGGTCGCCCTCAGGCTGCAAAAACACCTGCGTCTTGTGCATCAGGCGGCGGAAGGACTTGGAATGGACAATGCGGTCAATGTCCCTCTGGTAACAGGTACGCACGTCCTCCGCCCGGGGTTCTTCAAACCTCAGACGTCCCCTGCTCTGGTCGGCGAAGGCCGCCAGAGGATTCAGTCGCTTATGCTCCTGCCATTCCAGTTCTTCCCGCACAGTCATGGTAAATCCCTCATTCCTTGTAGAAAATGACATCCGCTTTTTCTGCTTTTGTTTATGTAGTCTCCACCGGAAACGCACGGTATTCCTGCCCGGTCTCCATGCCCTCCACGGTTCCGCTGGACAGGTCGGTGAGTTTTTCCAGAAAGGCGCTGACCTGTCCCTCCGGGAACAGCAGTTCCAGCTCCACCTCCGCGCCGAAATCCGTCTTGCGGAGAATGCCCCCAAAGGCGGCGGCTTCCAGCTTGACCCGCTCGTAGAAGGGATAGGGGCACGGCACGTACACCGCCGTCCATACCCGCTTCATGGATTTGCCCGCAGCGTCCACAGCGATTTTCGCGCCTTTTGTGTAAGCCCGCACCAGTCCCCCGGCGCCCAGAAGAATGCCGCCAAAGTACCGGGTCACCACGCACACCACGTTAAAAAGACCTTCCCGCTGCAAAACCTGCAGCATGGGCATTCCCGCAGTGCCGCCGGGTTCGCCGTCATCGGAGAAGCGCACCGCGCCGTCTCTGATGATGTACGCCCAGCAGTTGTGGGTGGCGTCGTAGTGCTTCTTTTTCATCTCCTGGATTTTCGCCAGCGCTTCTTCCTCGGTGTCCACAGGCCAGACGCGGCCGATGAAGCGGGACTTCTTTTCCACGAATTCCGCTTCGCCAAATTGGGTGGGTATCAGATACTCGTCCAATCCTCAGCACTCCCCGATGATATATTCCCGGAGTCTGCCGTAGAGGATTCCGTCCACGACGGCCTCGATCTCGATGCCCTCCGGGGTGTAGTCCACTTTCTTGACCTGTGCACCGTCATGCAGCGTCTCCACCATGCCGCCCATGGCATAGGGCAGACGCACCACGATATGATGCCGGGCATGGTTCAGGGCGCTCTCGATGGCTTTCAGCAGCCCGTCCATATTGATGCCCCGCTTGGCGGAGATGGCAACAATATTCTTCCCCACGGGAATGTCGTCGGAATACACCAGATCGGCCTTGTTGTAGCATTTCAGCACCGGGGTTTCCGGCTTGGCCAGCTGGGAGATCAGCCTGTCTACCACGGCGATATGCTCTTCCAGATGGGGGTCGGAAGCGTCAATGACGTGCAGAAGCAGGTCGGCAAATTCCAGTTCCTCCAATGTCGCCCGGAAAGCGTCCACCAGATGGTGGGGCAGCTTCGCGATAAATCCTACGGTGTCGGAAAGGATCACGTCCAGATTGTCGGAAACCGTCAGAAGCCGGGAGGTGGTATCCAGCGTGTCAAACAGCCGGTTGTTGGCGGGGATTCCCGCGCCGGTGAGCTGATTGAGCAGGGTGGATTTTCCCGCGTTGGTGTAGCCCACAATGGCCACCACCGGGACGGAATTTTTCATCCGCCGCTCCCGCTGGACGGAGCGCACCTTGCGCACCTGCTCCAGCTCTTCTTCCAGACGGTTGATGCGCTCCCGGATATGCCGTCGGTCAGATTCCAGCTTCGTCTCGCCGGGGCCACGGGTGCCGATGCCGCCGCCCTGCCGGGAAAGACTCGTACCCATGCCGGACAGCCGGGGCAGCAGATATTTGTACTGCGCCAGCTCCACCTGAAGCCGGCCTTCCTTCGTCTTCGCCCGCTGGGCGAAAATGTCCAGAATCAGGGCACTTCTGTCCAGAACGGGAAGCCCGATAATTTCCTCCAACGCCCGGATGTTGCCGGGAGAAAGCTCGTTGTCGAAAATGACCATGGTGGACTGGGTCGCTTCCGCCAGCATCCGCACCTCCTGCGCTTTTCCCTCGCCGATGAAGCTGTGGGAATCGGGGGTATGGCGGTTTTGCAGCACCTTGCCCGTGCAGAAGCCCCCTGCGGTCTCCAGGAGGTCTTCCAGCTCGTCCAGTGTGCTTTCGGTGGCGGTATCTTCCTCAGCAAAGCAGTCCGCGTTCAGTCCCACCAGAACCGCCCGTTCCTGCGTCTGTTTATCAAATCTTTCTTCCATGTTACCTCCGTTTTTCTCATGGGAAACCCCGGTTTCTCCTCCGGCGGCACTTCCCCTCATACCATTTCTTCTATTATACCACACATCCGCGCCGTGAACAACCACAAAAATACAAAAATCCCGCACTGCATCACGCAGTGCGGGATTTGCGGGTCTTACTTCAGGCCAAACCGCTTGTTGAACCGATCAACACGTCCACCGGTGTCAACCAGCTTCTGCTTGCCGGTATAGAAAGGGTGGCACTTGGAGCAGATCTCAACACGAATGTCCTTCTTGGTAGAACCAGTGGTAAAGACATTGCCGCACGCGCAGCGGATGGTGGTCTGTTCGTACTTGGGATGGATACCTTCCTTCATTTCGTTCACCTCTTTCTTATCAGTTAAAGGGCATAGTAGCCCCGGGCAATCTTTAATCGCCCGGATATCATATCATAAAGTGTCGGAGAATGCAAGCACTTTTTTCGATTTTTTCAAAAAATCGAAAAATTGTGGTGCGTCAGCGGTTTTTCCGATCAGAACGCCCAGTTGCCGCTGCGGAAAATGGGTACGACCCTGCCGTCCTCGCAGATGCCGTCGATGTTCATGCTGTCGCAGCCGATCATGAAGTCCTCGTGGATCATGGAATCATTGATGCCCAGCGCCCGGCACTCGTCCAGCGTCTTATTCTGGAAATCCTTGATGGTGTCGGCAAAACCCATGCCCAGCGCCAGATGGCAGGCGGCGTTCTCGTCGAACAGGGTGTTATAGAACAGGATGCCGCTCTCCGCAATGGGGCTGTGCTGGGGCACTAGGGCGCACTCGCCCAGATAGGACGCGCCTTCGTCCATGGCGATCATGGTCTTGAGCAGCTCCTCGCCCTTCTCCGCCTTGACCTCCACGGCCTTGCCCTTTTCAAAGCGGACGGAGAAATTCTCGATGAGCTGACCCTGATAGCTCAGGGGCTTGCTGGCATAGACGATGCCCTCGGCTTCGCCCCGCTTGGGAGAGATGAAGCACTCCTCCGTGGGGATGTTGGGGTTGAAAAAGATGCCCTGCAGGCTGGTGTCTCCGCCACCCTTCCACTCGCCTTCGGGGATCATACCCACGGTCAGGTCGGTGCCGTTGTCAGCGGTATAGTGCAGGCTGCGGATGTGCAGGCTGTTGAGATAAGCGCATCGGTCATGCAGGTCGGCGTTGTGCTCCTCCCAGGCCTTCACGGGGTCGTCGGTCACACGGGAGGTGAACAGAATGGCCTCCCACAGCTTCTCCATGGCGGCGCCGGTGCGCATTCCGGGAAAGACCTTCTTCGCCCAGGCCGCGCCGGGGACGGCGGCAATGCACCACTGATCCTTGTTTTCCAGCTGATCGCTGTAGGGCTTCACGATGGGGTAGCGCAGCTGACGGGACTTTGCCAGCTTCGCCATGTTGATGCCCTTCAGGCCGTCGGGGTCTTCGGACATCAGATGGATGCGGCAGGGGATCACGTCCACATAGTGCTGCAATCTAGCCTTCTGCCACTCGGGCACCTCGCCCAGCGTCTTGACGGACTGGTGGCGCACATGGAGCTTCTGCAGAGGCTGGTAATTCCACTCCACCGTGACCTTCTTCGCCTTGGCCTTATAGGCTTCCTCCACGACCATCTGGACGAATTCCGGCTGGTCGAGATCGGCGTAAATCAGCACCTCCTGCCCCTTCTGGACATTGACGCCGCTGCGGACGATCAGGCGGGCATATTCTCTTAAAACCGTTTTCTTCATAAAATGTGTCTCCTTTTCCTTGAAATTCCGGGAAAGCCAAACTTGACGGCTTCCCAAAAATTCCCAAGACTTTCGCTATAGTAGCAGATTTTCCTCAAAAGGTCAATGCCTGTTGCAATCCATTCAAAAATCGTTTATAATCACGTCAAATCCATTCTCCAGTTTTTGCCGGGACGCGCCGCATTATGCACATTCCCGGGCTGGTCATCAAGAGAGGTATCCTTATGCTTACAAAAGAAGAATTTCAGCAGAAGATTCAGGAGGGTGTCCGCATTCTGGACGGCGCCACCGGCTCCAACCTCCGCGCCGCCGGAATGCCCAAGGACTGCTGCACCGAGCAGTGGGTGCTGGAAAACCCGGAACCTCTGGTCACGCTCCAGCGCGCCTACGCCGCCGCGGGCAGCCAGATCATTTACGCCCCCACCTTTCAGGCGCAGCCCATCGCCCTGAAAACCGTTGGCATGGACGCCCAAACGGAGAAGATCAACGAAGCGCTGGTTGCTCTGTCCCGCTCCGCCGCCCCCGGATGCCTCATTGCGGGCGACCTGACCACGCTGGCCGTTTACTGCGAGAGCTGGAACCCGGACTGCTTCGACCTGCTGGTGGAGAATTACCGCCGCCAGATCCGCGGTCTGATCGACGGCGGGGCCGATCTGCTCATCGGCGAGACCCTGCTTTACGCGCAGGAGGCAGAGGCCATTCTCACCGCCGCCGAGCTGGAAGGCGCGGGAGCCGCCATGTACACCTTCACCATGCAGTCGGACGGGGCGCTGTTCTCCGGGGCGGACGGCGGGAAGGTGCTGCGCGATCTGGAAGCAGCTGGTGCGGCCGCCGTTGGCTTCAACTGCGTGGCGGCGGACGTGCTGACACCCCATCTGGTGTCAAAGCTTCGCCGCAGTGTGAAGATTCCCCTGATCTGCAAACCCAATGCAGGCATTCCCACCATCAACGATCAGGGTACCGCCGTATACGCCCAGACACCGGAAGAATTCGCCGGAATCATGCGTCAGTGCCGGGACAACGGTGCCGCATTGCTGGGCGGCTGCTGCGGCACGACCCCGGCGTTCATCGCAGCTCTTACGAAATCGCTGTAAATTCGGTACTCCGTTTTCGTTTCCCTTCGCCGGAAACTCTTAAGATTTTCCAAAAAGCGGGCGTTTCGCCCGCTTTTCTTATTGCCAAGCCCGGTGAGGTTTGTTATAATTACATTGTTATGAAAAACAGAATTCATCTCTATGTCAGCCGCAAAAACGCGCTGACCTGGCTGATGGCGCTGTGCATGGTCTGCTCGGCAGTGGCCCGCATTGCGCTCTCCGGTTTGAAAGGGTCCGGAGACGCGCATTTCGTGTGGAGCCAAATCGTTCTGCCAATCGCGGCGGCCTTGCTGTATGCGCTCATCGCCCTCCTGTCCGGAAAAGAACAGTTCTATAAGACCGCCATTCCCGTCTGGCTCATGGCCTGGTACGCAGGTATGACCTTCTCCGCCGGCGTTTCCAGCCGCCTGATGGCGTTTCTGTTCTGGGTCGCGGTGATCTTCTTTGCCTTCCTCTACACGGACATCACCGCCGGACGCCGCAAGCACGCCGTGCTGCTGTTGTTTCCCATTCTGTGCTGCCCGCTGCTGTTCCTAATGTATTGCTACCGGGCGTTCCTGCTTCAACACGATTATTACGCGGGCGGCAAGTGTCTGCCGGACTTTCTCATGGTTCTGGGAATGCTGATCCTTCTTTTCGGCATCCGGGTGCATCCGGTGGACGAGTACCACCCCACATGGGGCGACCGCACCGACGGACGCCGTCTGCGCACCCTGCCCCCCATGGCGCAGGTTTCCCCCTACATCATGGTCACCCGGAACGGCTCGTCCAATCTCTTTGAAGATTCTCTGGAGATCACTCACATTGACCGCTACATCCGCCGCAAGCGCCGGGAGGGCCTGACCAGCTTCGGCATCACCCATGTTCTGCTGGCGGCCTACTGCCGGGGCGTGTGCCGCTATCCCGGCCTGAACCGGTTCCTCGCGGGGCAGAAGGTCTATACGCATGGCGACGACATTCAGTATTGCATGACCGTCAAAAAGGAAATGACCGCCGACTCCCCGGACACCATTCGTCAAGGTGCACTTGAATCCCCATGACACCGCCGACGATGTTTACCGCAAGCTGCAATCCGCCGTGGAAAACGTCAAAAACACCCCTCTGGATTCCAGCTTTGACAACACGGCGGGTGCGCTCACGCTGATTCCCGGCGTGTTCCTGAAATTCACGGTGTGGCTGCTGAAAACGCTGGACTATTTCGGGATGCTGCCCAAATTCCTGCTGGAAGTCAGCCCCTTCCACGGCAGCCTGTTCTTCACCTCCATGGGAAGTCTGGGCATTCCGCCCATTTACCACCACCTGTATGACTTCGGCAACCTGCCGGTGTTCGGTGCCTTCGGCATGAAGCGTCGGGCGGTAGAGGTGCAGGAGGACGGCTCCGTGGTGGAGAAAAAGTATGTAGACATCAAGTTCACCATGGACGAGCGGATCGTGGACGGCTTCTACTATGCCGCATTCTTTAAGCATTACCGCCGCATTCTCGCCCACCCCGAAATTCTGGACAACCCGCCTGAGGAAGTGCTGAGCGACATTGACTGACATGAAAGAGCAGATTCTCTCGTTCCTTCCCCCGGAATATCCCTGGAAAGATCGGCTTTTCGTATTTCCCGAGCTGGATTCCACCAATAATCGACTGAAAGTGCTTGCTTCTCAGGGCGCTCCCCACGGCACCGTCCTGATCGCCGACCGCCAGACCGGCGGCCGGGGACGGATGGGACGGTCGTTTCTGTCCCCGCCGGGGGTGGGAATTTATATGAGCATCCTTCTGCGCCCAGAGTGTGCGCCTCAGGAGCTGATGCACCTGACCTGCGCCGTCGCAGCCGCCATGTGCCGGGCGGTGGAATGCGCCGCCGGGCTTCGCCCCGGCATCAAGTGGACGAACGACCTCGTATGGGGAAAGCAGAAATTCGCCGGAATCCTCACGGAAATGGGGCTGAACGCCGCCGGAGGCGTTGATTGGGCGATCGTAGGCATCGGCGTCAACTGCTGCCAGAAAGCGGAGGATTTTCCCCCGGAGATTCGGGACAGAGCCTGCTCCCTCGCCATGGCGGCAGGTCGGGAAATTGACCGCTGCCGGGTCGCCGCCGCCATGATGGAGGCACTGTGGGAAATGGACGCCTCCCTGTTCACCGGCAAGAAGGACATGCTCCGGTTCTACCGGGAAAACTGCGTCACCATCGGCAAAGAAATTTCCGTGGTGGGCGCGGGAGAAGTCCGCCACGGGCGGGCGCTGGACGTTGACGACGAAGGCGCGCTGGTGGTGGAATTTCCCGATTCCCATGTGGAAGCTGTCAACGCCGGAGAGGTCAGCATCCGGGGAATGTATGGGTATATCTGACAAAACGCTGCCATTGTTTTCAATTTATTCCCAATTTACGTATTGCTTTTTTTAACGACATTGGTTATACTTGGAGTGTAAAAATCACAGCGCCGCAGGTCTGCGCCGCTGTCCAAAAAATTCTGGAGGTCATTTCCATGAAAGCATTCAATGTAATCGTAAAAGTCCTGGCCGCCCTGGCTGCCGTTGCCGGTGCCGTCTACGTTGTTGCTACCTACGGCGATCAGATTGTCGCATGGGCGAAGAAGATTTTCGCTTCCCTGCCCAAGTGCCCCTGCTGCAAGGAAGAGCCGAAGGCCGTCGAAGAGACTGCCGCTGAGGAAGCTCCTGCCGAAGAGCCCGCAGAGGAAGTCCCCGCCGAAGCTCCCGCAGAGGAAGCCCCTGTTGAGGAAGTCCCTGCCGCCGAGGTTGCCGCGAACGAGCCCGTTGCCGAAGAGGCTGACTTCGCCGAGTAATTTTATTTTATTTTATACGCAAAAATCCCGGAAAGCTGTTGCTTTCCGGGATTTTTTCTTTCACTATTTCAGCTCCACCAGAACGCAGCTTCCCTCGCCGCGTATCGTGTGGTACATGTTGTCCTCCACAACGGGCAAGTCCATTTCCCGCAAATCCACATCCGGATTCCACACAACGTTCCGCATGCCATAGTAGCAGTAGAACCCATATTGGGTCAGGTCGTCTCCCCCGCCGAAGGTGCCGGGGATGAGACGGTTCAGCATCTGGTAATTTTGCGGCATGTTCCGCAGAACCGGCGCGTTTCCGATGGAGCCGGACAGCTGCACCGTCACCGGCGTATCGGATTGGAACGCTTCCATTTCCTGCAAATCCGAAATCACCAGCTGGGTGCGGAAATCCGTGTAATCCTTCTGAACGCTCAGGGCGTTTCCGTAGGTGAAGGCGAACACGAAGAAAATCCAGCTGAGAACCACCGCCGGTATCTTAAGGGAGAAGCGCTTCTTCCCTTCCGCCGCCGTCATGCCGAACACGGTAAGCAGCACGCCGAAGCCATACATTGCCCGGGGTGCGAACACCGTGGCGGCCAGTGCGGGATACAGTCCAAAGCACATCAGCCCCATCAGGACAAGCGCCGCGGCAGTCATGGCGATGGCGGGAACCGTCTTCCGCCGGGAATCCAAAACCACGCGAACGCAGAAAGCGATCACCGCCAGCACCGCCGCAATCAGCCAGGAGGGCTTGAAATCCGACAGAACCAGAGAATAGTAACTCCGCAGATTTTTCAAAAAGTGGGGAATCAGCTCCCCCGCCGGGGGCAGAGCGTTGCCCACGTAGCTGGTGTCGGCGGGAATCATGATAATCAGCTTGAAGAAGATCAATCCCAGCGCATACCCCGCCGCAGATTTCAGGCAGAAAAGCCCGACCTCCCGGATGGATTCCCCGCGGTTCCACATCCGCAGTGCCAGTGCGACCACCAGCATGGGGAAAATCCCCGCCGCCGCCTGATAGCTGGTGCATACCGCCAGAATCCCCAACCCGGACGCAAGCACATACGCCGCAGTATTCCGGTTCCGGCACAGCAGCGGCACCACCGCCGCCAGCACGGAAAGCGCCATATACGGCGCGTCAAACCGAAAGCTGACACAGCCGAGGAAATAGGGATTCAGCCCCAGAATCGACAGCACCGCCAGCTCCCAGCCGGAAAATGTTGTCCGTTCATAGACAATATACCCCATGAGTATCCCGGACACCGCCATGATGAGCATGGCAAGGATCTGGGGCAGCGGCGCGGCGTCCGCCAGATAATCGCCTCCATGCACCAGCGTTGCAAGTGCCGTCGAGAGATACCGGCTGAAATAGTCCCACTGCTTGTACCCCAGCGCCGCCCGGGGGGAATCGTCCATATAGTAGAAATTCGCCCGAAGAATGGCGCTGATGCCCACCACGAAAACGGCAAACAGAATCAGCAGCGCCTTTCCCATGGGGATGCCGGTTTCCCCGGAACGAAGGGTTTCCGCTTTCGTCCTGCGGTAGTCCTCC
>OLVO01001997.1_pt1 | contig 19618 bp, 18 predicted proteins | sample 1672571 | NCBI WGS metagenome assembly OLVO01 (sample SAMEA3136700, study PRJEB25190) | human gut metagenome | biome: human gut; feature: human-associated habitat; material: faeces | place: Austria | collected 2013
GGATTTATAAGGAGATATGCGATTTCTGCAAGGCGAAAGATATTGCCATTCCTAACTGGGATAAACGGGCTATGTCCGTACTGCTTACCAAGTATAATGCAATAGGCTTATCGAGAACAGAGCCAATAAGCATTACCTACCAACTCGATAAACGATGCAAAAACCTGCCCGAAAAGGTTTCGTTGCCCTACTTTATAAAGGTGCTTGATATGCAGGAACAATATAAAGCCGTTACGGAACGAGCCGAACAAGCAAAACAGTTTAAGGAGGAGTTCAAAGGTTTTGAGTTTTAGAAGCATTTTTCTAATTTTGTTAGAAAGGCTTTATATAGTATGAATAGTAAGCAATATATTCCCGACGTGTTTCATGGTAAATGGAGATTCCCAGAAAAGGATGAATTCAGACGGCAGTTCCGCGAATATCAAGAATGTATGGGAACATTGTACTACAATGAAAATAAACCCATAAAATTGGAGGTATACCATGAACCCACACAAGGAGTTATTGCCCGAATGGATGGCTATTACGATACAATATGGGGAAAAGATGCAAATGGGTATGAATTTACACTTTTCAACGTAACTATGAACGATCCTATAAAGGATGACACAGTTGTAGATATTTCAAAGTTTGTATTTACTATCAATTGTCTCATACTGGGCCGCCATGTTCAATCAATGGATGAACCGATATTCGATATTTGCACGGTAAAGTTCCCTTACCTAAAAAATTGGGCATTTCAAGATAATCGAGAGGAAGAACGTAATGGCAAACTTATTTCATGTACGCTGGATTTGCGGAAAGGCGATCCGTTTTTGGAGACAGAAATTGAAGATGGAATCACAAAATAGCTTTAGTGCCTTATTCGGAGTATATACCTGCACGTTACGATACAACCGTTGCCCAAAATACCTATTTGCGAGTTTCTGCTAATAAACCTATTCCAACGAATAGGCTGATGCAACTTGTTTTTGAGTTTTCTCAATTTCTATCTATTGCACTTTTCAGTAATCAATCGCCATGTAAGATAGAGTTGAGAATCCGACAAGAACCGAGAAGATGGGCATTTCTTTTATATGAAATGGAACCATCCACAACCCCTTATAAAGTGCCATTAGTTAAATATGATAGATTGGCAGACAAAGTACCATTGATGTTATTTGCATGGCATGCAAACTTTGAGCAGTTATCACCTATCTGCAATTATCTGATTCGGTCGTTACAACATAACCGTTTTTTCGATGCTCCCGATTTTCTGATAATAGCACAGGCATTGGATGGCTACTATAAACGCTTCGTCAATAAAAAAGATGGTAAGGATATTAAAAAATATCAATTACAAATAGAAAGGTTATTAGAGCAGTTCAAGGGTGTTTATATGTTACAGGAGTGTCGAATTGATGCAGAAGAACTGACGCAATCTCGACATAAATATTCACATCTGATCCCCGAAGATGATAAAATGGTTAGCAAGGCAGTTGCAGGAGATGATTTATATGATTTGACGCAGAAATGTATCGTCTTATTAACCTGCTGTATTTTGGACAATATCGGATTGACAACAGATGAAATAAATATCTGTTTTAAAGATTCAGCCATACAGCAGATTGTCCGAGATTTGCCGCCGACATTTGATTGAAAAGAATATATCCAGCCCTCATGCTTAAGTATGAGGGCTTTTTATTCCATATTCCCCCAAAATGTCAATTTTATGTCATCTCATTTCTATTGTCTTTTAATAGCATATTATGAACATTCATTTCTATCAAAGAAATTCGTATATTTGGATGTAAAATGAATTTTGATATGGATATAGAGCAATTGGCAACAAGTACTATTAAACTGTTAATAGCAAAAATGTCTTTATTATCTGCATATATTGCTGAAAAAGACAAAGAGCCATTGTGGGATGGGCACATCTACATTTACACCAATAAATCAAAAAAGAATGAATCGCTATATGGGCGAATTCCCGTTCAAGTCAAAGGAGAACGAGTTAAGTCCATAAACAAACCTACGTTAACTTTTCATGTACCCATATCTGATTTGAGAAGTTATCGCACTCTCGGTGTTTTATATTTGGTCGTTGGAATAGATGATAATAGTGATACTAAGTCTTATTATTCACTATTACAGCCAATCAAAATAAAGAAAATATTAGCCAATAAAGGTGGTCAGCAAGGAACTAATATTAAATTGAAGGAATTACCCACAGATGAACATGAGTTGGTTGCTGTACTGATGAATTTTTTTGATGATTGTAAAAAGCAAGTTAGTTTTGTTGATACTCCAACTTTAAAATTGGAAGATTTTAAAACGCATGAAACATCAATCAATGTTACATGTTTTGGTGATTCTCCCGATTCTCTATTTGATTATATATTTAATCATGAGGTATGCTTATATGCTAAACCTCCTTTAGATATTTATCCAGATATACCTCTTGATACAGTCAATTGTCTTCAACTGGAGAGGACAATAGAAAAATCAATTACGATTAAAGGAAAAACTCATTATTCGTTGTATCATCTGGTCTATACCAAAAGTGGGAAGTATCTCCAAATTGGGAAAAGTATTAGATTTAACATAGGCGAAAATCTCAAAGCAGACTTTAATTTGCAAGGGACACTATCTGAACAAATTACAGATATGTCCTTTTTGTTGGATTTTTTTCAAGCAGGAGAGGTTACATTAGGAGATGCAACAATTCATCAAGATCCTACAAAGATAGATGAAGAAATAACGCCTCGAATAGCTGAATTTCAAGAACATTTAGAATATCTAAAAAATATTCAAAAAGTTCTTGTCGCATTAAGTGTAAAAGACGAATTAGTTATTGATTACAATGACTTTAAACCAGAATATCGTGAGAAAATAGTTCTTTTGATGGATGTGATTTTAAAAGGGAAACGCTGTTTTAAAAAGAGCTTGAATGATGCTTCTCCTTGTTTGTGTGGGCTTCAGATATTTAATTTATATATTCCTGTCGTTTTTGTAAAGGGACAAGGAAAACAGCCTGATATGTTTATTAATATTCTTGAGCAAGAGATGAATGTATCCATATCGTGTAGCAACGGGGAAACATATCCTATATCTAAATATGCATTGTTGGATCAAATAAATTATAAAACATTTCCGTCTCAATACTATGATCGTGTAATATCTTCTTTTAAGCAAGATATTATGAATTATCCAATATTAGCAGATCGTTTAAATTATTCGTTGTTGGATATGCTACGAGCATATGATAAAACTGCGAATCCGAAACTACTTGATTTATGTATAAACTTTTCTAAATGGTTGTTAGAAAATGCTAATGAACTGCCGTTGCCAATTAGGCAATTAAACTATTTGCAATCTGTAAAACGACTTCGACTTTTAACTGGCTCAGAATTAAGTATTATAAATGACATTATTCAAAATGACACCGACCCTGAACATAAAATAGCTGCTTATTTACTTTGTGATAATCAGGTGCAAGCACAAGTATTGTTCAATACATTGGATGATCAAGAAAGATTTAGAACATTTCCCATTTATCAATTGCTTAATGCGTAAAGCTTTAATGTTAATTTAATATGGGATTTTATCATCTACCCACGAATAAATACCCCAATTAACACCCCTCCCCCTATTTGGTTTGGAAAACGAAATTCGGGGAGGGATTTTTTATGGTAGATTATCGAGAAAAATTGCAGAACGAATACAAAAGCCGCAACTGGGATGATTAGTTCAATCATTTACTAATCATCTAATTTGTAGAGTTATGCAATTGAGACAATCCATGCGTCGTGCAGCCAAGATGCGGCTTGCGCTGGCGGGAGCTTCAGGCAGCGGCAAGACCTATTCGTCGCTCCTTATCGCTTACGGAATGACAGGCGACTGGTCTAAAATCGCTGTCATTGATTCCGAGAACTGTTCGGCAGACCTTTATGCCCATCTGGGCGGTTATCAAGTCCTCACCCTCGAAAACTATGCTCCCGAAACTTACATTGAGGCCATCGGCATCTGTGAGCAGGCAGGAGCCGAGGTAATCATCATCGACAGCATCTCCCATTGCTGGGATTATCTGCTGGATTTCCACGCCAACCTGCAAGGCAACTCCTTTGCCAACTGGGCCAAGGTCACGCCCCGTCAGAACGCCTTTATCCAGCGTATTCTGACATCCTCCGCTCATGTGATCTGCACCATGCGTAGCAAACAGGATTATGTGCTTTCGGACAAGAACGGTAAGATGGTTCCAGAGAAGGTGGGCTTGAAAGCCGTACAGCGTGATAACGTGGACTACGAGTTTACTGCGGTTTTGGATATAGCCATGAACCACAAGGCCACCACATCCAAAGACCGCACGGGACTGTTCACAGGCCGTCCCGAATTCCTCATCACACCTGCCATCGGTCAGGCCATCCTCAAATGGTGCAATATGGCACAGCCTGCACAACCGAGTGTTCAACCTCAAACTCCCTACAACCATGTACCCAGCGTTTCAGCCTAATGCAGAATTTGCCGTCGGTCTGAACTCCGACAGTCCTTTCCTCGATAACCCTGCCACAGAGGTGGCAACGACCGTAGAGGAACAACCTGCCCAACTTGCAACGACAGGTGTTGTCGTTCCTTTGGGTGTGCGGCATAACCGCCATTTTATCGAGGCTAACACCAAGCCCGTCGATATAGCCCATTTGAGAGAGGATTGCGTCGTTCCCGTATTCAGCAAGGACAACGAGGTGACCATCTCCCATCAGAGTTTTATCGAAACGGTATTAGGTGCTGCACACCGTATGTTCCCGCAGGAGGTAATCGACGCGCCCGATATAGTCGTGTCCCATATCATCAAGGGTCGGATTCCCGAAGCCATCCACAAACCCGTGAATCAGCTTTTGGAAACCGACAAGACCATCTACTACGAACGGATGGCTTTCTGTTTCGAGATACCCACGATTTACGAGGATGTGGCAGGGAACAGGCTGAACCTTTCGATTGGAGGAGTAAGAGCCTACAACCACGAAAACCTCTATTCCAAAAAGACGGTGGAGAAATTCAAGGTCTTCATCGGGTTCAAGAACCTCGTGTGCTGTAACCTCTGTGTATCGACGGACGGATTCAAGAGCGAACTGCGTGTGATGGGTGTGCAGGACTTGTTCGATGCCACCTTACGCCTGTTTCAAGAATACGATGCTGAACGCCATGTAAAGCTGATGGCTGCAATGCAGAAACGACACCTTACTGAACACCAATTCGCCCAGCTTATCGGCAAGACACGGTTGTATCAATACCTGCCCACAGCCGAGCGAAAGGCATTGCCTGCTATGGAGTTTACAGACTGCCATATCAACGCCGTGGCAAAAGCGTATTACGCTGACGAGAACTTCTCACGAGGGGACAATTCAGAGATTGACCTTTGGAGGGTTTACAACCTCTTTACGGGAGCCAACAAGTCGAGTTACATCGACACGTTCCTCGACCGTTCGCTGAACGCTACCGAGCTTATCACGGGTATTGGCAGAGCCATTGAAGGCGATGCCCAGTACAGGTGGTTTGTGGAATAACTGAACGAAGAAGAATACCCTTGCTGTTTCACAACGGCAGGGGTATTCTCTTTTACAGAACAACAAAGCGGATAGATACTTAATAAGTTCGATAAGTGTCTGAAATAACGACTATTGTATTCTATAATGTCATCACTCTTGTAGAAATATGAACTTTATGCAGACAGGAACTCGATAATCGTTTGTATTTGACTGATATAACGTGTATTTTGAGGGCTTATACAGGCGTAAAGTCGAGAAAAAGCCTACTATCCCAATAAGCAAAGAACAAAGTTTACTTTCCAGTCCAATCGCTGTTGGATTGCAATTTTGTTTTGGCGAAATTTGTATCTGCAACAACCTCGAAAAAAGAGGTGCAAAGCCGTTGCATTTCCGACGATTGTTTTCTACTTTTGTGGGAGACATATTGAATTACGGAAGTGTAACTTTATTCTCGTGTGACGAACGTAGGAAATTCCAAGCACAATAGAGAGAATAAGTGGCATTGCCCTCCCGTCGTATCTTCACGATACAGGCGCGGGGTTGTTGCTTATTTTATCTATTGGGTTTCCTACGACCTGTCGCACTAAAATAAGTCAGCAGCCCTGCGCTTTCTTTTATTAACCCGTCGTTAGGGGTTGAACGACAAGTTGAGTGTATGTCCCAATATCATCACAGGCAAATGGTTAATGTGATTTTATCTGCCTTTATGGTTGTCCATCCGATAACCGCAAGACAGGGCTAAGATTGCATATTTCTTTACGATAAGTATTATCTAACCTTATAATAACAATGAAACGAATTATCCTTATTGCACTTTTATCCCTATTCTGCATTAGTTCCTATTCTCAAACGGAATGGGAAATGCAATCATGTACATTCAAGATAACACCGAATAATAGTCTGGACATATCGAATGTATCATCGAATGGAGCAACCCTGCATAATTGGATTGCTGAATCGAAAGATAATAAAAAACAGAACAGAATTACAGCACGGAATGGTATTCTGCCAATAAATATTCATCGGTTTTCTAATGATCCTGCCATACGCGTTTCGTTCAATATCCAAGATATTCACAACAATCCGTCAAATTACAAATATGCGGTTCAAAATGAAAATGGGAAGACCGAGTATACACGTGATATTTATTGGGGAATAACCGTGTACATGACTGGAACAGATGGTAAAGAGTACAATATGCAAACCATATTTTATAATAGTGGTGCAAGAGGAGGAAATTATGGGCTTGTAGATACATCTCAACCAAGTTCTCAATCTTTTTGCATGTTAGGATATACTCCACGAAGAGGAACCTTTAATGATGGCTATCAAAGCTGTAATGGATTGCCGTCGCGTGTGGAAATAACATTGCAAGAAGATAGAAGTTGTCTAATTGACTTTGACAACTATTCTCTTCCGCTCATGACCGTAGGCTCGGTTGTCGGAGTGAAACGCATTGAGTTCAATTTATATGCAGGCGCAAAAATACGAGTATATAATTTTAAAGTAGAAAGACAATCTATTTACGCAAGAGTTTCAAATTTTATTTCAGCTGGTGATAATAGTATGAACGAGGGAAGCTATCGTCAAGCGGCCTCGGAATACTCGAAAGCCATTGACAGAGGTTATAAAAACTACGACATCTATTTCAAACGAGCAAACGCCTATTTTGCAAGCGAGTTTTACAATAATGCGATTGACGACTGCACGAAAGCCATATCCTATAAATCCACAACGGATGCTTACCTATTACGAGGAAAAGCAAAGTTGCTGAAATCTGATGCTTCGGGTATTGACGATTTGAAGAAAGGCGGTTCGGAAGGGTTGGCCTTAATTCGAGAAATGGAACTGGATAAGGCCACAACGCCCAATACACCGTCATCTGGAAATGGGAAGCAATACATAGCAACAGGTAGCGGTTTCGTATTGACGTCTAATGGTGTGATTGTAACCAATCATCATGTAATTGATGGGGCAAAAGGAATAGATATACTTGTTAATTGGAAAGGACAGGTTCATACGGTCAATGCAAAAGTTCTGATTTCAGATAAGACGAATGATATTAGCCTGCTGCAAATTGACGACAGCTCGTTTACCAAGTTCCCAGTGTTACCCTATGCCGTTAAAACCTCGATACAGGATGTAGGAACAAGTGTATTTACTCTCGGTTACCCCATGTCAGATATTTTGGGAGAGGAGATAAAGGTTACTGATGGCATAATAAGTTCAAGAACAGGCTATCAAGGCGATATTGTAACTTATCAAATATCGGCTCCAATACAATCTGGAAATAGCGGTGGCCCATTGTTCGATAAGCAGGGTAACATTGTAGGTATTACGAATGCGGGAGTTCCCGATGCTCAAAATGTAGGCTATGCCATTAAAACATCGTATCTGAAAAATCTGATCGACGTTGCACCAACAACTATTATGTTACCTGCCAATAATTCGATTGCGGGGTTACCCTTTACAGAAAAGATAAAACGATTGACACCATATGTTGTTTTAATTAAAATCTATTAACTCAAATAATATTGCAGATTTATGAAAAAGATGTTTTTGATGCTTGCTCTTGTTATGGGGGCAACATATACAAACGCACAAGACGTTGTTGATCGTTGTCTGTCGGAATTGGAGCCTCTGGTTGCAAAAGCCAAATCGGTATGGCATGATGGAAATGCCTATTATGGAACGAGTTCAGAACGGGCGGAACGCTATGCGATTTATTCTTTGGAGGCTTGCGCTGTTGTTGATAAATACATTGATCTTATTGATGATGTAAACGAACAACTCGATTTACTCTGGGGACAAGTCGATATGTTGTCTGCTGTATTGGAAATCTATGAGGAGGACAAAATGGGGTTATCTGCCACGGAATATACCCAGCAAACGAACCGTAAAATTGCAACTCTGAAAAAACTGGCGGTTCTGTCTAAAAAAATCGAAAGCAAAGCGGATCGAGATTTGGAACTGTATAATATCAACGAAGCATTAGCCGAGCATTATTTTCATAAAGGGGCTTATAAAGAAGCCTCTGTCTATTACTCCTCGTGTATATCCAATTATACAAATCTCTTGTCGAGTGAATATGCAAACGATGATGATATTCGCAAAGCAGGGCAGAAAGCCTATTATTGGATGGGATATACGGCCTATAAACAAGGTGATACAACCATAGCCAATCATTATTTCAATAAGGCAAGAAATATATTGAACGATAATTTGATTCAACCATACAAATAAAATTATGAGACAGATGGATATTCTTGAAAAATTGGTAACCATCGCGGGGATAATTTTTGTGGGATGGTATGCCTACAACCTTTTTTTTAAGAAAGATGACACGTCGATACAACCACCATCCTTGCAAAGCGAATATAGGGTCACCACTAACGATTATCAAAAGCAACAAGAGGTAAGCAAAAAGTCCAAAGAAGAATGTTTGCGAATCGTAGGCAATTATCTTCAAAGATACGGTCACAATGTCACTTATATTTATACGACCGACCCTTCGTTGAACAACTGGCAATATAATGTTAAAGGGACTATAACTAATTCAGACGGCACGACAAGACATTTTGGGGTATTGTACGATTATCCAACTAAAACTATACGAACATTTGATGTTGATTGACACAAGAGTATGAAACGCTATCTACTAACCGTCGCTTTCATCTTATCGGCTCTATTCATCAATGGACAGACAATAAACCATGATAACGCCCAGCAAATCTTGACGGACGTGTTGATGGCTCAAAAAGCCCTGCAAGGAGCTGTAATCTTCTCTGATATGAAAGGGAACGATATTGCATCGGCAGATTGCAGAATGACAAAACGAGGGCTGAAACCCTGCAAACAAGACTTTATGAATATTGTTGCGGAAAAGAGCAAACAATTCTCCTATGGCGATTGCCGAGCTGATTATGCAGAGTTGAAAGGTTTGGATGTGGCCGCCAAAGGTGCAACAGACAAGTCCGATAGAAAACGGCATTATTGGGGCAGTCTGACGGTATACTATCCTGCCGAGAATCCGCAATACAGAATCTTCGTAATCATGGAGCAGGATATGCGGAATGGTACTTACTATGGTGTCCCGCTTTGTACGCCTATTGTTGCAAGAATGATTGAAACCCTCAAAAACTAAAACCATGTCCCTCAATCCCACGCTTAAAAGCATACTTATAAGAACTGCCTACATTGTAGGGAGTTTACTCCTGTACCTGCTTCTGTTCAACCGTCCATTTCTGTTTTGGATGGAATGGGGCTATTATGGAACTGAATCCTATTGCAATCATTATACGCTCAGTGGTATTTGGCAATTTGCAATAGCGTTAACTATCATCTGGTTGAACATCCGTAAATTGGCAAAACCGATACGATTGAGCGTAATAGGGACATATCTGTTCTTTTTTGCTATAATCATCTTTTGGTATAAAGTAGAATCATTTCCGTTTTCGTTTGATTTCATTTCAGATGATAGCGGCTTTTCTTTCCATAGAGACAACTATCGAATATTAAGAATCTTCTATTACCTCGGATTTATATTACTTACATCTATCCTGCCCGTATTTCTTAAATCGACAGACGCCTCGAAACTTGCCAAATTTGGTACAGTCTGGATTTGGACGGCCATTCTTATATTGGATTTTGCAGCAGCTATGCCTAATATCTATTTTACGGAGCAACAAGCTGATAAACTATATATAGGTTTCCGTAAAATGGGAACTGTATATAAATATGCTCCTATATATGCTGTGGGGACAGGCGATTATTTCAATGTACTTATTCCGCAAGATTCAGTTCACACCTCTTTCGAACACTATTTGAAAGTTTACTATGAGCGTCATGGCAACCTGCTGATTCAGCCCGAAACGCGAGATACGATATGGATAGAGAAAGGTGGTGTATGGGTAAATCCAGACCGTCAGACCATTGAAAACAATACGAGTTGTCTGATGCGTTGGCAATGGCAATACTATGCTTGGCACAAAGTCAAAGGATTGTTTTGCAAAGAAGAAAACGAACGATGAAAAACTACCTACTCCCCATATTCGCCTTACTGATTGTAGGGTGTGGAAATCAACCCAATACAGAAGAATGGCCTATAAAGCCCACAAATGAAATTGCCGCTCGTTTGATTGAGTTGGATAGCATGAGCCGAGCAATAATGGAGAATCCAAAGAGAACCCATTATGAAAATGCTCAAATTTTACAAGGAAATGAATTTGCTATAAATATGCGAAAAACACAGCATATTGCTGATTCAGTATGGCATACGTTTATAAGATTCTGTAATGATAGAAAATTTGAAGACGCCTTTAACCTTTATCAGCACGATAATAATTTCGCTAACATTACGATAGCTTTACAACATTCCACTGCCCGCTATTTGTTGCATGATGAAATCATTGCAACAATGGCTTTCAAATTTTTGCCAGAAAAAGAGGCTTATCAATTAATCATACGTGATTTTGAATGGGATATGATAATGGTAGAAGCAGGTGGAATAATGGCGGATGAGAAATATGTCCCAACCCACTATGCTGATTTAGCAATGAATTTAGCTGATACTTATTGTGCGGCTAAAATGTGGGATAAGGCATTTGATTTAGCAGATAAACTTCCTGAAATTTTATCGACCGTAACAGCCGCTAATATGGCTTATTCTGCAAGTATGATGTATAAGGCAGGAATCTATAAAGCCAAAGGGGATATATCTGAATCACTCAAAACTTTACGGCAACTGAAAGCATACTTGGTAAAGGAGTTAAAAACCAGCGACAATAAAGAGGCGCTACAAGGCGCATTGCAAGCTATTGATAATAAAATCGAGGAAATGGATGCTATAAAGTGACATATTTTTAAGGGAATAAACAGAGATTTTTATAATTGCGTCACAGAAGATGAAGAACTATTTACTAATACTTGCACTACTGATTGTTGGGTGTGGAAATCGACACTCCCAACAAGTAGCAACTACACAATCTATCGAAACAGGGGCAACCGATTCTACGGCAGAGCATGTTACAGAAGAACCCGATATTGAGATATTACCAGATTCCATGAACATTGTAGGTGGAAAATCATTGAATGACATCCGTTTCGGAAACTGGACAGACAAAGATTGGCTTGACAATGACTATTTCCGTACTTTGCGTAAATACATTGATGCGTGCTACAAAGGGGAAATTAAAGATGAGGTTTTAGAACCATATAAATTTGCGTTAAAAGGGAAATTTACTATATATCAAGCAGAACCATTTATTGCTGGCGGCCTGTTTATTTATTTCATTTTTTTAGATGTCCCGAATAAAATTTTTAATACTTGGATTTATAGTTACGTAGATGAAAATACTGAAACCGTTGTAGATTATCAAGTACGAGGAGTAAAAATTATCGAAGAGGATTCCGAATTTACAAAAGAGGAGATTGTGTCCATAATAGAGGAGCATCCCGAAAATAAATTATGGTAAAACTACATTTATAGCAGTTCAATGTTATATCCTCGGCTATCTGGTCGAGGATTTTGTTTTGTGTGCACAAATTGCTAAATTTGAATACTAACCATTGTAAATTGAACCGCTATGCCTCCTGTTATATATCCTGATATTACCTCTATTAAGAAGATGAATTTAATGGAGGGAGAACGTGTCGTATTGAATTTTTTGTGGAAGCATCTTGCCTCTGATTACGAAGTCTATTATAGACCCTTCATTAATGGAGACAACCCTGATATTGTAATTATGCGTAGAAAATACGGAGTTGTTTTAATTGAAATATGCGATTGGGATTTGGATAAATATACTGTCAGAGAGGATGGGAGTTGGGTGGAAAAAAGTGATGATGGGGACTGTAAAGATTTGTTATGGGTATCACCGTTTGAGAAATTAACTAATTATAAATCTAATCTCGTTAATCTTCACTGTAATAAATTTTTTGAACAAAATATAAAGGGTGATAGAATCTGGAGCACAATAAGTCGGATGGTTTATTTTCATAATGTGACACAAGAAAATGCGCTTCAATTTTGCAATCAAAAAGGATGTATATTACCAGAACAAGGCTCTGCAAAATATCGAGGAATATTCGGTAAAGATGGCTTAACGGATAAAGCACTTAATGACTATTTTAGTGTACTACACATGAATAAGCCTAATTCTGTATTTAATGATGAATTATACCACGATATTCAACGCTATCTTAGGCCGCCGCACCATGAGATAGATGAAGGACTTGACATTCATTATACAAAAGAGCAATTGCAGTTAATTCCCAGCATAGCCCAAGCCCGACAAAAAATAAAGGGCGTTGCAGGATGTGGCAAAACATTAGTATTGGCTAAACGTGCCGTTAATGCATATATTAGAACGAAACAGCCTGTTTTAATTCTGACCTTTAATCTCGCACTTAAGAATTACATTCGAGATAGAATTGCGGATGTGAGGGAGAATTTCGGTTGGGAAAACTTTTATATCACGAACTACCACCAGTTTTTTAAGGAGCAAGCCAATAAATATAATTTAGCGGTTCATTCTGTTGAACCATTTGATAATGCTCATTTTTTCGATCGTGTCAAAAATAGGATAAAGCCCTTTGCCGCAATTTTTATTGATGAAATACAAGATTATAAGCAGGAATGGATAGATATTATCGTCAAGAATTTTGCGGACAAAGAAACTGAGTTAGTTGTTTTTGGCGATGAGAAGCAGAATATATATGAAAATGCATTGATTGAAGAAACAGAATCAAAACAAAGAGAATTGATTACCCGAGGAATTGTAGGGCCATGGAACCAATCATTGCGAACGACTTTTCGATTGGGAAATGAGATTGCAACATTGGCAAAAGCATTTCAAATGAATTTTTTGCAGGAAAGGTATTCCATTGACGAGATGTCTATAATGCAAAGTTTCAATTTTGAAGGCCGCATATTGGAGTATTATCATGCGGCAAGTACTATCTCGGCTGATTATATTGTCGATTTAATCTATAAATTAACGAGGTTATACGATATTCATCCATCCGATGTTGCTGTATTGGGTAGCACGATGGAATATATGCGGGAGGTTGATTATAGTATTAGAACCCGTTATAAGGAAAATACCTCTATCACATTCGATACAAAAGAAGAATACGAACAAAATAATTTTCAACGTAATGATGGTAAATGTAGAGCACGTAAAAATCATCTTATATTGCGGTCAGGAACTATAAAACTATCAACTATTCATAGTTTTAAAGGCTGGGAGATACATACTGTTGTACTTATAATCGAAGATAGTGAGCGTGTGAATCCAGAGTTAATATATACGGGATTAACACGAGCCAAGCAGAACTTGATAATCCTTAATTTAGGAAATCAAACTTATGATGGGTTCTTTTCTTCAAGAATGCATAGTCAAATAATTCCCATGCTCGATAATGAGGATAACAAACGCTAATATAAGAATACTCCAGCCCGACGAAATCTTTGTGTTCGGCAGCAATCTTGCAGGTATGCACGGCGGGGGTGCTGCACGGTTGGCATATCAGAAATTCGGGGCTGTCTGGGGACAGGGTGTCGGATTGCAGGGGCAGAGTTATGCCATACCGACTATGCAGGGTGGGGTGGAAACAATCCAGCCCTATGTGGACGAGTTTATCGAGTTTGCAAAGCAACGTCCACAACTGAAATTCTTGGTGACGGAAATCGGTTGCGGGATAGCGGGTTTTAGTCCATCCGAGATTGCCCCGCTATTTGAACAGGCAAGAGAGGTGAAGAATATCTACTTGCCCGAACGGTTCTGGATGGTTTTGAAATGACTTGCGAAAAGGTTGATGTTGGATAGAGAGCGGTTCTAATCGCGGCTGTATGATTGTTTGAGGGCAGAAAAGTTGTAAATTTTCGAGGAAACTTTTGCAAGTTTGAGAAATTTGCTTACCTTTGCACTCGCAATGAAACCGAAATGGGTATCGTTCTTTGCAAAAACGACTGTGTAAACCACGTTGTAAACCGAACTGAAAAGGTCGGGTGTCAGAGAAAAAGATGAAGTTTCGTAATCATTTGTAAATGTGTTTTATAACACAACAGGATGGTGCCATAGCTCAGTTGGTAGAGCAAAGGACTGAAAATCCTTGTGTCCCCGGTTCGATTCCTGGTGGTACCACTTTTAAGATTGAATAGAACGTTGTAGGTGAATAACTTACAACGTTTTTTCTTTGTCTGAGGTAAAACATAGGTAAAACAGTTGATTATTTCTAAATACCTATTAATTAAGTACTTGCATTTGCAAATATAGAATTTATTTTGTAGTTTTACGGTAACAAATCACTAAAAACTACATGACAAACGAGATTATTCGGTCAAATCGGTTGGAATTACTGAAAAACGAGGTATTCGGCGCACTGGATGTCACGGATGCAACACGCAACGAATACCGGGTGCGGATCACGCATTTTATTCGGTATGCGGAAACACACGGCATCAACCGCAATTCTTATTTGGATTATAAACGGTATTTAGCCAGTATCGACACATTCAGCGTATCGACCAAAAACAAATACCTGATTGCGGCGAAAATCTTTTTGGACGGGTTGCATCGGTTGAATTTGATTCCGCAGAAAATTACGGATCATGTCCGCGGATTCACGCAGAGCCGACTGCACCGCAAAGAGGGCTTGCAGGATGCCGACATCGGAAAGTTACAACGGTATTGTTCCGACTTACCACCTACACCACAGAATTTGAGATTGAGAGCGCTTGTCGCTCTCTTTTTGTTTCAAGGGCTTCGGCAGATCGAGGTCGTCCGGTTGGATGTCAGGGACATTGACCTGCGGAACAAAACCGCATTTATCCGCGGCAAAGGCCGGGACGATAAAGAGCCGATTCATTTGCACCCCTCGACGGTCCGGGTGCTGCGGGAATATCTGAATCACTACCGATTCCGAAGCGGCGCACTGTTCCGCAGTGACAGCAACCATTGCCGGGGCGAAAGGCTTACGACCAAATCGGTCCGGGAGATTATAAAACGGGTATTTGCAAAATTGGAGATCGCCGGAAGCGTACATGGCTTTCGTCATTTCTTTATTACCAAATTAATCAAATCCTATAAAGGGGAATTATTGATGGTGTCGAAATACAGCCGTCACCGGAGTATTCAGATGCTCGAAGTTTACAACGACGAGATTATCCGCGAGCAGGACTTGCCCCGGTTTTACGAAGTCTTCAAAGAAATACGGATATGAAGAAGCAACCACCCCGGAATATCTATTGTTTGGAGGGAAATTGGAGAACGAACCCGCGGTGCAGACAAAGCGTGCGCCCGATGCTCGACATATTGCGGGATGCCGCAGGGATAAAATACATTTACCACAAGTGCAACACGCGGGAAGAGTTCTTCGAATATCTGCGGCAATACACGTTCGAACGTTACCGGAATTATACGATTTTATACATTGCCTTTCACGGCAGGCCGAATAAAATACAGATCGGGCGGGACCTCGTGACGTTACGCGAGATTGCGGACGTTTTGGAGGGGTTTTTAGCGCATAGGATCGTTTACTTCGGAAGTTGTAGCACCATGCGCACGAAACGCGCGAATATCGACGATTTTCTACACCGTACAAAAGCAGACATCCTCGCAGGGTACAGCAAGGATGTCGATTTTATTCAAGCTACGGCGTGGGAGATGATATGGCTACTAAAAAACATTGAATCCTTATAGAGATGTTACTTTCCAGCCTTTTTCTTCAAACCGTTTCTTCCTAAAAGAAGTTGGATCTTCTTTCAAAGCTAATGCGTCTTCAATTTGGGATTTTAGAGCATTAAGCATGGAATTACGAGGTTCATACTCAAGACCAACAATACAAATAGCTAATGCAGGTTTCAGATCTCTAAGATTTTTTCGAATATTCCATGCGTGATTATAAGCATTTATGGCGTTAGAGTGACATTGAGTTGGAGTCAGTTGCCCATTTTTATAGTAAGCTTTTTCAAAATGGTCGTTAGCAATATTAGCGTATTTCATTTTATTTTCAGTAATCAACTTTCGAGCTTTTGCACTATAGTATTGAGCCATTCCTAAATGAGCTTGGTGATTTGTTCCATTTAATTTTAAAGCTTTATCAAAATTCTTAAATGCTTTTAAAAGACATTCATTAGATTTCTGTCTATTTTTTAATTCTAGAAATCCGAGCTCAATATATGGATCAATATAAGTATTATCAATGTTTATTGCTAGTTCAAAATCCTTTTTTGCCCGTTGATAAGCATCAGAGAATTGACTATTTTCTTCAATTTTTCCCTTAATAAGGTATAGAAAAGCAAATTTTCTATTTCCTGAAATTAATTTATTCATAGATTCTATGGCAGAATCATAATCATAATTCGCGACAGCTAAAGCTTTCATGGATGCAACAGCAGCCAATCGTTCTTTATGATTCTTTGCATTTGATCTAGAAAATAGTTGCTCATTATTGTAATTATTAGAAAGAAGACTGTGTTTTTCGGTTAAAAATTTTTCATATTTTTCAATAATTCCTTTTTCATCAATATTCTGGGAATATTGTTTTATAAATAATTTTGCTAAATGAGGGATACCATATCCAATATCACCTGCATCAGTTTGGGCAGAATAAGACAAAGATATTTTGTTCAATTTAGGTAAAATATTCAATCCAATATCATCTTTAGACAAATCACTTATATATGATAAATCATCAAGAGTGAATAAATCGTCTTTTTCTGATAAAGAAATAATATATATAATAATTTGTTCTTCTTTTGTTAGTTTATCGATTGATCCTTTAAAACAAAATTCAAGAATATCTTCATATGCTTTACCTGTTTTAAGATTCTTTATTACTAATTCAATAGATGTTCCTTGACTTATTTGGTATGCAATTAATTGGCCTGCTAAGGGCATGCCTTTAGTATAAGCGTATAGCTCTGGCAAATATTGAGAATACAATTCTGTAAATGATCTTGACGATGCATTAGAAAACCACTTATATTGAGAGTTCAAAAAGTCCGGGAACTCTTTTTTTTCTTCAAAACCTAACAAATTTAGTCTGACTAAAAAGAAATCACCTAATGTTTCACGAGTAGTTAGAATAGCTTTAGAGTTATTAGGAAAGCGTTCTAGAAAATTTGATAAGTCAGAATCATTCAATGTTTCCAAATTATCAATCACAAGCAAAACTTTATTATTTTTAAGAAAATTAATAACAACATCTTCTGTATCATCGTTACAATTTTCATCAAGTAGATTATTATGAATGATAAACCTATATATATCATTAATTAACTCTAGATAATTTGATATATAGTCTGTTATTACCTTAATGCCTGTAGGTGTATATTTATTTTGTTTGGCGCTTGTCCATATAATAAACTCAAAATCATTTACATATGCTTCATTTGTAAGTAGCAACTTACAGAAGTGATGTACAAATGAGGTTTTTCCTATTCCTCCGATACCATCTATCTGAATAATTCTGTTATTATCTTGTTTGATCTTTTTGTACAATTCATTCAAGTATTCCGTTCTTCCAATGAATTCATTATAAATAGTATAACCATCAAAAATATTTACGATAGTATTAAAATTATTCCGTTTTAAAGTATAAAATAGGTTATCGGCTTTTATCGAACGGCTATGTCGGCGACAATACACATCCCCTTTTTTAAATACGCAAGTATTACTACTCTTCCTCGTCTTCCAGTCCTGCTTACTATATTGTCCATCTTTTTTAAAGGGCAAAATTGAATTTGATTGAAAAATATATATTGCTAAATAATAGTTGCCCTCAATTTCCACAAGATTAATTAAAAATTCTATATCGCCATCAACATATTCATCAATAATATTGGCAATGTCTGCATCATCTATTTTCGAATCACTTCTATCATCAAGCCCAATCCAAATACTATCATTGTTAACTCCATATATTATATATCCCCCTTTGGTATTAGCAAAAGCACATACGTCCTTAATAAATTCAGTTTTTGACTTGGCATCTGAAATCTTAAAAACTTCTTTAAAGTCAAAATCAGTTGTTTCACTTTTGAATGATAACTTTTTAATATCCAAAATGGTTTCTTTAGCTACTAGTTTAAGTCTTTTAATATGATCCATATTGTTTTAGGTTAGTTTATTAACAAATATAATAAAATAATTTATATGAAAATATAATTTAAGTTTGATAATTGTAATTACAGAACTTTGAGAGACTGAAATAAAAAACGGAGGTTAAAGCCTCCGTTTTTTATTTATTCAATTACACCCAGTTTTTTTAATTTTAATTCAAGTGATGGAATGCTGCTATACATTATTTCTCGTGGAGTAGTCCCGATTTGCCGTCCAATAATGCCGGATTTTTCGAGTTGTTCCATAATTCGCTCTGCACGATTAACACCAATTTCGAATGTTCGTAGAATAGATGCAACAGATATTGTTCCTTGTGCCACTGCTGTACGTGCAACTTCTACAAATAATGAATCATATTGCGCAAACCCCAATTTTGCTAATTTCGATTCGAGTAATGGAATACTACTATACATTATTTCTCGTGGAGCAGTCCCGATTTGTGGTCCAATAATACCGGAATTTTCGAGTTGTTCTATAATTCGCTTTGCACGATTAGGGCTAACTTCGAACATTTGCAGAATAGATGCAACAGATATTGTTCCTTGCTCTACTGCTGTACGTGCAACTGCGGCAAATAAAGAATTGTGTTGTTTGGGAGAAGAGTTACTATCGGTTATTCCCTTGGTGAATTTAAGAAACAATTCGTATACAGTTTCTAATTCTTGTTGCCAGCGGGGATATTGGGCAGATAATTGTGCAAGTGTATGGGTATACGGATGCTCTTGTTCCAATTTCTGCACTTTCGCAAGATAGGTATTCATACATTCAGTTTTTGCCGCTCTCACTTTTTCCAAATTCTCATATTGTGGTTTTACCGCTGTTACTCGTTCTTTGCCCCTATTTGATTTGTTAAGTTCCCGAAAAAACAGACAGCCAAATATAACACCCACAGGAAAGAACACAATTAGAAATTATTGCTGTCCGCTAAAACTCAAAAGTGCACAATTTATCATCCCGGAGCCC
>OLVO01001999.1_pt1 | contig 19605 bp, 10 predicted proteins | sample 1672571 | NCBI WGS metagenome assembly OLVO01 (sample SAMEA3136700, study PRJEB25190) | human gut metagenome | biome: human gut; feature: human-associated habitat; material: faeces | place: Austria | collected 2013
ACAAAATATAACAGTTATTAAATCTCTTAAAACAGGTGAAATCTCAATCGGAATTTGGCGATTGGATAAATTTAGTTTTCGTTGTAAAAACCTTTATTTTAGGGCGTTGCTACGGAAAGTAGCAGAAAAATAGTGAAATGACAGCTAATGTTTCTTGTTTGGTAAAGGTTAATTTACTAATCTGTGAAGGAAGTAAAACAAACCGAAAACGGAGGTAGAAAAATGACTTTAGAAGAAAAAATTAAACATTACAGAAAACAGGCTGGACTTTCACAGGAGAAGATGGCTGAGAAAATCGGTGTATCAAGACAAGCCATTACAAAGTGGGAAAATGGAACCGGAACACCGGATATTGCAAATCTGATGGCAATAGCAGATCTCTTCCAGATATCAGTAGATGAATTACTTTCGAATGAGAAATCAGAGAAAAAGCAGTCTAATTACATCTATGAAAGTCGTACTGAATACGATATTGATGGTAAGAAGAATTTTGATATCAAGCTTGGTGGAGCATATGCTGTAGATTTAAAGGCATATCATGGAGAAAAAATTGAAGTCGCAATGTTTTCAAATGTCTATAAGAATCTTCTGGCAGATTATAAAGTTAAGATTGATGATATAAAAAACCGAATCGATATTGATCTTAACAGATTTAATGAAGCCAGTGAAGCAGATGCAAAGGAGAGTTTGGTCATTACTATTTTTATTCCAGTAAAATATATTGGAAAAATCGAGTTATCAGTTAATGCAAGGACACTGAATATTACTGACATAGAAAATGAACATATTGAGGTAAATGGCAAAATTAGCGAAGTTACCCTTCAGGGAAATAAAAGTGAAATTGAGATAGATTCAAATCTTGATATGCAGATCAGTGTTTTATCACATGAGGGTGCGATTGAGATTAATCAGTTGTCAGCAACATCAAGACTTACAATTCCTGCAGATTATAGATTTAGAAGCACAAAAAAGGGAATAGCAACTCATATTTATTATGAGAGACAGGGCAAAAAGGTTGATGACTTTTCAGATGCCGAAGCAGACAATTACATCGAGCTCAATGGTATAAAGAGTGAGCTTGTGATTGTAGAGGCTGAGGTGTAGTCATGGAAAAGTATATATCGACCGGTCAGATTCTATTTAATTGCAGTGCTGATATTTGCTGTGATATATTGCATTAAAGATTTCATCTTTAATGCAATAGTAATAAGGATCATCTCGGTTTGTAAATTTAATAAGAATATCACATTCTTCGTTACATTTCATTAGAATTCCGAATTTGTGTAAGTGCTTTTTTAAACTGGAATGTAAACAAAACAGATGTAAACAGCACAGCAATAATATCTGCAATAGGCTCTGCCATATATACGCCAATAGTTGGATTAGACACAACGTGAGGCATAATATAAATAAGCGGAAGCAACAGTACGAACTTACGCACAACAGCAACAATAATAGAGTTGACTGCTTTGCCAAGGGACGTAAATGTTATCTGACAGGCAATTTGAATTCCGAAAAGGAATAAACCACCCAAATATATTTTTAACATTGGTGCAGTAAAGGCAACCAGTTTTGCGTCGGAAGTAAAAATACTTACGAATACTTTTGGAATAATCTGTACTGCAGCCCAAAGCAATGTGGAATATGTTAAGCATGTAATTACAAGCAGACGGAAAGTTTTCTTTACTCTGTCTGCATTTTTTGCACCGTAATTATAGCTGGCAATAGGCTGTGAGCCTTGGGCGATTCCCTGAAGTGGCAACATGGCAAACTGCATAACGCTGGTTAAAATAGTCATGGCACCAACGGCAATATCTCCACCGTAATGAAGGAGAGATGAGTTAAAGCAGACGGTTACAACGCTTTCGCTTGCCTGCATAATAAAAGTTGCAAGTCCCAGTGCAACACATGGAAGAAAAATTTTAGGTTTCAAGCCCATATATTTTTTTCGCAGATGAAGCTGTGTTTTTTTGCCACTAAGAAAAATAACTACCCATATGGTTGAAATTGCCTGTGACAGCACAGTTGCAAGGGCTGCACCTTTTACGCCCATATTAAAAACAAAAATGAATACAGGGTCTAAAGTAATATTACAAATGGCACCGATAAGAACGGAAACCATTGAAGTTGTTGTAAATCCCTGAGCAGTAATAAAAGCATTCATGCCCAGAGTTAACTGAACGAACAATGTACCTAAAGCGTAAATACGCATATAGTCCGTTGCGTATCCAAGTGTATTTTTACTGGCACCAAAAGCCATTAACAAATCTTTATTCCAAATCAGCAAAACCACCGTAAGAACAATAGAAACAGCAATCTGTAAAGAAAAGCAGTTTCCCAATATTTGTTCTGCGGATTTATTATCTTGTTTTCCCATACAAATAGAAGCTCTTGGCGCACCACCGGAACTGATAAGTGCTGCAAAAGCAGTAACAATCATAATAATCGGCATGCACACGCCGACTCCGGTAAGAGCAAGACTGCCTTCCCCTGGAATATGTCCTATATAAATTCTGTCTACAACATTATAAAGCATATTAATAAGCTGGGCGATTACCGTTGGAATAGACAGCTTCAGAAGAAGCTTTCCAATAGGAGCCGTGCCTAAGAAATTTTTGTCATTCTGCATATATGTACCTCTTTTGAATATTTTTTCTGTATAAAATAATAATCTATGTAAAGTGGAAAGTCAAAAAAGAATATATTGAAAGAGCGTATTGTGGTAAGAATGCAGATACACGAAAAAGACATAAATTATTAGTGCGCGCCATTGATAATAAAGTTAATGGAAATGTTTAGACTAAAAAGAAACCTATTTATCAATATAATTGCTCCCGAAAAGTAATAAACGGGGATTTGCGTAGAAATCAGATGAAAACGAACAGGGATTTGCGTAGAAATTAGAAACAAACGAATGGGGATTTGCGTAGAATTTACGTTTACGTCAATGGGGATTTGCGTTATACTGATGCCAGAGAGATGAAAAAATATGTCCAATTGAGGTAAAGTCAGGCAATTACAGAGGACACAAATCGTTAGATGTATTTTGCGATAAGTTCAGTAGTCGAATTAGAGACAGATATGTTGTCAATACCAAAGATTATAAATGGGAAAATGGTATTAATTATATACCTGTATATATGGTGTCGTTTATATAAGATATTAAAGGAATGCTTTAAAAACAGAGAATGATTTATAGCAAAAAGCCCATATAAAGGGCTTCTTTGCACAGTTGCAACCATCAGTTGACAAATTTCCAAGGCGACTTTATAGCCTGTAACCGGCTATTTATGGTAAAATCAGGATGTTCGAACAGAAAGGAAAGTAGAATATGATTTTAGCAGAAAAAATATCAGAAGAAAGAAAAAAGAACGGTTGGAGCCAGGAAGAGTTGGCTGAGAAATTGTCAGTTTCAAGACAGTCGGTTTCAAAATGGGAAAGTGGCCAGTCAGTGCCTGATTTAAACAGAATTTTGGAAATGGCAAGAATTTTTGGCGTTACAACTGATTACTTATTAAAAGATGAAATTGAAGAAGCGGAAAACGTTGATGGTTTTAAAAGTACGGAAAGTTCTAAGAAGCTTCGAAAGGTTACTATGGAAGAGGCAGATGAATTTTTACGAATTAAGACTAAAACGTCACCTATCATAGCATTTGGAGTATCTTTATGTGTGGCATCTGCAGCACCATTGATTGCCCTTATAGGTTTAAGTGAAAGCAGAAGAATTGGAATTACAGAGGATTTTGCCAGCGGAATAGGCGTGGCAATACTTCTTGTAATGGTGGCTGTAGCAGTATTTCTATTTATTTTAAGCGGAAGGGAATCCTCTAAATATGAATTTCTAGGCAAAGAAGAAATAGAAACTGAATATGGTGTTGATGGCATTGTCAGAGAAAAGAAGAATGGTTTCTCGGGAAAGTTTACAATATCAGTTGGAATTGGAGTAGTTCTATGTATTTTAAGCTGTGTGCCATTAATGCTTTGCGCAGGAATTAACGCAAAAGATGATATTGTAGTGATATCAGTTTCAATTTTGCTTCTGATCGTGGCAGTGGCAGTTAATCTTTTTGTGAGAGTAGGCATCGTTAATTCAAGTTTTGACGTATTATTGCAGGAAGGCGACTACACTGTTAAGAAAAAGAAAGAAGCTCCTGTTGTTGGAGCCGTTATGCTAGTGTACTGGTTAATCTTTGTGGCAATCTATTTAGGATGGTCATTTCCAACAGGAAAGTGGGATATTTCATGGGTTGTGTGGCCGATAGCAGGAGTACTTTCCCCGATAGTGGCTTTAATAACAAGAATGTTTGTGAACAAAAAAGAAAAATAGAGTTATAATAGGGAAAAACGGAATAGAAGGACTTTAAAATGAATATAAAACTATTGCAAACATTAAGAAATTATAACAAAGACAATTTTATAAAGGACATTATTGCAGGAATTATTATTATGGCGGTGTCTATTCCTATCTCTATGGGATATGCACAGATAGCCGGTCTGCCTGCAGTTTACGGATTGTATGGTTCGGTATTTCCAATTCTTGTTTTTGGACTTTTTTCTACATCGCCTCAGTTTATATTTGGTGTGGACGCGGCTCCTGCAGCTCTTGTAGGTTCAGCGCTTTTGACACTTAACATAGAGGCTGGTTCAGACAAGGCTATGGCAGCAGTTCCTGTTATGACGTTTTTTGTTGCCTTATGGTTGTTGGCTTTTTATTTTATGAAAGCCGGAAAGCTGGTTAATTACATTTCAGCACCGGTAATGGGTGGTTTTATAACAGGTATTTGTACAACAATCATATTAATGCAGATTCCAAAGGTTATGGGAGGCACATCGGGAACAGGAGAGTTTTTCGAATTAGCCGAACATATCTATAAGACTGCGCTTAATATAAATATGCCATCAGTAATTATGGGAGTGATAGCGCTGGTAATACTTTTTGCCTCGAAGAAGATAATGCCTAAATTTCCAATGGCAGTAGTTTTAATGTTTGTGGGTACGATTTTCACAATAAGTCTTCCAATAAGAGATTGGGGAATTAAGACTTTAAATGCAGTAGAGCCGGGACTTCCAAAGTGGAGTATTCCTGATTTCTCGGCTATTCCAATTCAGCAGACTATTACTATCAGTTTGTCGGTGGCAGTAGTAATTATGGCTGAAACTTTGTTGGCAGAGAATAGTTTTGCTCAAAAAAATAATTACAGAATAAATGATAATCAGGAGATTTTTGCATTTTCCTTAGGTAATTTTATGGCTGCTTTTACAGGATGTTGCCCTATTAACGGTTCAGTTTCCCGTACGGCAATGGGTGAACAATATCAGGCAAAAACTCAGCTAACAGGCATTGTGGCAGGATTTTCTATGATAGTGTTACTTCTTTGCGGAACAGGATTTATCGGATATCTTCCTATTCCTATTTTGACGGCAATAGTTATTTCAGCACTTATGGGTGCAACGGAGTTTGACTTGGCGGCAAGGTTGTGGAAGGTAAGCAGAACTGAATTTCTAATTTTTATGGGAGCTTTTCTCGGTGTACTTTTACTTGGAACAATAAATGGTGTTTTAATTGGTATTATTCTTTCTTTTACAGAAATGATTATAAGAACATCAAAACCTTCAAGATGTTTTCTTGGAATACAGCCGGGGCATAGACATTTTAGGGATTTGAACGAGGGAAGACAAATACATGCCATTGAAGGAGTTATAATTTATAGATTTAGCAGTAATTTATTTTTTGGTAATATTCAGGTGTTGCAACGCGATATTGAAGACAGCATAAAACCGGATACCAAAGCTGTAATTCTTGATGCAGGTGGCGTTGGAAGTATTGATATAACTGCAGCAGATAGGCTGGCAATGTTGTACAAGTCACTTGAAGACAAAGGCATTAGATTTTATATTACTGAACATATTGCAAAGATTAATGAGCAACTTCGAACACTGGGGCTAGGGTATATGATTGAAGAAGGAAGAGTTAGAAGAACTATTCACATTGCTTTGAAGGATATGGGTATTGGAAGACCTTATCCTTTAGAGGGTGGCGTAGAAAATGAAGAAAGAAGTGCTTCAAGAAAAAGAGTAGATAATAAGGTTCAGGAGTTCGTTTGGGCATACGGAGCTGAAAGTGAAGAGCAAATTGAAAAGCAGATTGTTCTGCAGATTCAGCAGTTAAAGAAAACAGGAGATATGGAGAAACTTTTCCACGGAAGCTGGTCACATATGGGTGCTTTTGACGAGGACGAGTGGTTAGAGCATCTTGAAGAACATCTAAAAGAGATTGTTAATATTTCAGGAAAAGATGAAAAAACTATTGCTGAACGTTTCGAAAAGCATAGAGAAGAAATACATAGAAGAATCAGGGATGAACATCCTGAAATGGCAGAAAGATTTAAGGAAAGAAGACATGTTCTTGATGAGCATTTAAAAGAAAAGCATCCGGAAGTGTTTAAATTAATTGAAAATCTGAGAGAAAATCAGAATTAAACTTAAAAAATCTTCTTGAAAATGCTGACAAGAAAATGTATCAGAGAAAGGCAGCCATGAAAGGCGGAAATGTAAGATAATATCAGCATTATTTCGTGATGTTTTTTATGCAATAGTGTGTGCCTTAACGTAGCTTTATACATATTATTGTTTAAAGTGCCGAAATTTAAAAAAGTACTTACGAAAAATAAAATTTTACTGTAGAATACCTAAGGAAAATTAAAAGAACGCAGTGAAAGTCAGATACGAAAGTAGAGATGGTAACGAGTTTAACAACTATTACATCTCTACTTTTTATTATGTGAAATGAGCTAAACGGAAACTTCTTATGTTTGAATAAAAGTCTTCCACCCTGAACTCATTGAGAATAGCAATGCAGATGGATTTCACTGTTGAAAAAGAACACAAAAATAAAAGGAGGATTTATTATGCCACAGAATAAGAGAGAAAGTTTTATTTACACAGTAATTATGTGCTTCACTATGGTTTTATGGATGAGCATTTACAACGTAACATTACACACAGGAACATTTAACGCGCAGGTTATTAAGGATGCATGGTTAGGATTTCCAATTGCCTATGTATTTGCAGCATGTATGGATTGGTTTGTAGTTTCAGGATTGGCTAAGGGATTTGCCTTTAAATATTTAGTTAAGCCGGATAGCAGTACACTTAGAAAAGTAATTTCAGTTTCATGTTCAATGGTTGTTCCAATGGTAATTATAATGTCACTTTATGGTGCGGTTGAAGCAAGTATTAGAATGGGTGATTTCAGCAACGTATTATTCATCTGGTTAACTAACATACCAAAGAATTTTGTAATGGCATTACCATTCCAGTTAATTATTGCAGGACCATTAGTAAGAAAAGTATTTAGAACAATATTCCCTGAAGGAAAAGTATTAGCATAAAACTATTTTTAGAAAAATGAATCGTTTTTATAAAAATATGAAAGAAATAAAATTTTAATTATGCCGAATTTTCGAGCTAAATAATAGTAAAATTAAGTAAAAATTATACAATATATACAAAAATACGTCTAAAATCAACTATTCTTTGTTGAAATATTGCAAAAAACGTTTTCCTAAAATATTCTAGAAAAGTAATTTGATTTTTTGAGAATGTTTTAGATTGGAAAGGACTAGAATATTTCTTTAAAGAAATCCAGGTACGGAAGGTTTTAGAGGGTTAAAAGTATATATTGTATTTTTTTATTTAGGAGGTAAGAAAATAATGAGAAAAGGTAAGAAGATTGCAGTGGCAAAGAAAGCCACAGCGGCCTTTTTGACAGCGGCAATGGTTACGGGAATGTTGCCGGCAGGGCAGATTCAAAATGTTATGGCAGCAGATGATTCACCTTATGTAATTTCTACAGGAAGAATGGTGTATGCAAGTTCTTCAGTGGGAAATAGTGACCCGGCTTATGCAGTAGATGGATCCACCGGTACAAGATGGGAAAGTGCATGGAATGATAACACAGAGTGGATTTATGTTGACTTGGGAAAAGTTACTGATGTAACAGGCGTAAAGTTATATTGGGAAAGTGCTTATGCCAAGGAATACAAGATTCAGGTTTCAAATGACGAAGAAAATTGGAGTGATGTTTATGTTAATTCCGATTGCAAAGGTGGAAATGAGGACTTAAACATAACAGCAAATGCCAGATATGTACGAGTTTATATGACAAAGAAGGCTTTAGAAGCTTACGGATATTCTTTGTATGAGTTTGAAGTGTACGGTAAAGACGGGGTAACAAAAAGACCCGTAGATTATGGTGAAAATCTTGCCTTAAATAAAAATGCTACAGCATCATCATTAAGAGATGTATGGTGGATGTACGACGATAATGGAGTAATTGACCAGACTTCTGTATTGGCTAAGAATGCAGTTGATGGAAATGATAATTCATATTGGACATCAGGAGAAAAAGACAATCAGTGGTTTATGGTTGACCTTGGAGCAAATTATGATATTGGACGTGTTGAAATTGATTGGTCATCTGATGCAGGAAAGATGTATGACATTCAGGTTTCAAAAGATGGGGGTAATTGGACAACTTTATACAGACAGCTTAAAGGTTATGGTAATGAAGTTGCAAATATTGAACTATATGCCAATGCACGTTATGTAAGAATGTATGGATATACAAGGGTTGAAAGTGGTAGCGGATTTAGCATAAAGGAAATGAAGGTTTATAAGTACAAAGCAGGCGACAGAAAGGTAACCCACAGTATTCCAAACCTTCCTGATTCGTATGTTGTTTCAAACGGTAAGGGAACATATCTTGCAAATTCAATGTACAACGAAAAAGCAAAATTACCTGTTTACAAAACAGATGATGTTAAATCACCGATAGCAAGTAATGACTGGTGGCAGTCAATGCTTATTAATAAGTTTGGAAACTTAATGTCAACTCTTCCAATGAAAATGAAATATTCAACTAAGGGACTTGGCATTTTGACAGCAACAAGTGGCTGGCTTCCTGACATGGGCAGTACTGATGTAAACGTATCGGTTAATTCTGAAACTGAAACTGATTTTTATATTTTGCCTGAAAACCTTGATACAGCTACAGCTTGTGATAAGGTAAGTGGATATGGTGACTATTCAGTAACAGCACAGCTTGCAGACGACAATCATGTTGCAATGACAAGTACATTTGTAAAAGGTTCACCTTACATCTATACAGAATATGGCGATACAAAGTCAGTTTATATTTCATCATCAGCCATTACATCAATTTTTGACGGTAACGGAAATGAAATATTGGCAAAAAATCTAGATTCAATGAAAGCAGATCATATCGGTCTTGAAATTACAGACAGTGATAACAAGAGCAAAACAAAAACATCAAAAAGTTATTATTGTTTAACTGTTCCTGAAAATACAACATTTAAGAAAATCGGAAGTTATATTAGAGTAACATTCCCTGAAACTAACGGTTATATGTCTATTGGAACAATGAAAGATAAATCACAGATTGAAACATTCTATAGACATGGATATGCTTTTGTTACAGATACAAAAGTTACATACAGTTATGATGACAGTAAAGCAAAGGTAACTTCAACATATAAGACTACAACAAGTCTTAAGAGAAATGGATTTACAGATCAGACATTTATATGTATGCTTCCTCATCAGTGGAAAAATTCAACAGATGATAATAAGGCATTTGCAACATATTCATCTGTAAGAGGTGATTTAAAGACTATTGAAGGACTTTCATTTACAACAGTTTCAGAGTTTGCAGGACTTCTTCCAACATTTGCTCTTCCAACTAATGCAGAGTTTGATGGAGAGGCAGTTTTAGGTTACTTAAATGAATTGGAGGATGCAACAAAGAATTTAAATCCTGCAGGTGATGCATATTGGGAAGGCAAGAACCTTCATCCTTTGGGAATGGGAGTTCTTATGGCAGACCAGCTTGGAGAAACAGAACTTAGAGATACATTCTTAAAGAGAATGAAGAAGATTCTTGTTAACTGGTTTACATATGACGGAAAGGATGATATCAGTTATTTTATTTATAATAATAACTGGGGAACTCTTTACTATGAACAGAGCGAGTTTGGGGCAAATGCAGCAATTTGTGATCACCATTTTACATATGGTTACTTCATGTTTGCAGCAACAGTTTTAGCTACATATGATCAGAAATTTTATAATGATTACAAAGGTATGATTGAAATGATGATTAGAGATTATGCCGGACCTTCTGACAATGATAGTGAATACTGTAGATTTAGAGCTTATGATATGTACGAAGGACATTCATGGGCAGGCGGATACGCAGACAATGATTCAGGTAATAATCAGGAATCAGCCAGTGAATCATTATTTAGCTGGGTAAGTATGTATCTTTGGGGAGTTCTTACAGAAAATGATGAATACAGAGATGCAGGAGTATTTGGATTTACAAATGAAATGGAAGCAGTCGAACAGTATTGGTTCGATTACGACAAAGACAACTGGATTAAAGAATGGCCATATAATGTAGTAGGTCAGGTCTACGGTGGAATTAACTTCTATGGAACATTCTTTGGTGGACAGCCATTATATGTTTATGGTATTCAGTGGCTTCCAATTTCAGAATATTTAACATATTACGGAATGAATCAGAGCAGATGTGCTGAAATATATCAGGGATTGTTAGATGATACAACAATAGCAATGGCTAAGGCAGTACAGGCAGCTAAGAACGAAGGAAAGAGTCAGGAAGAAATTGACAAGATGCTTAAAGAGTATCCACAGGCAGATACAGGTTGGCAACATATTACATGGCCATTCCTTTCACAGACTAATCCAAGTCTTGCAATGGAGAAATTCCTTGCAAACGATACAAAGGTTCAGAAAACAGATACAGCTAACACATATTGGTTTATTAACAGTATGAAACAGTTAGGCGTAAAAACAACTGACATTGTTGCAACAGGAGATTGCTCAGCAGCAGTATATTACAACAAGGATACAAGCAAATACACAGCAACAGTTTGGAATCCTACTAACGACACAAAGGTTGTAACATTTAAAACTAACGGTAACAAGATTGGCACAGCAACAATTGGTGCAAAGGCACTTGTAAACTTTGAAGTATATAAGAATAAGAGCTTTAACATAGTACAGGCTTCAACTCCTGAAATATCTGTTCCATCAGGAAAATATGATGATACACAGCATGTAACAATTTCATCAGAAACACCTGGAGCTACTATTTACTATACAACAGACGGAACAATGCCAACAACATCATCAAAGGTTTATGATGGAGTATTTGCAGTATCAAGTACAGCAACAGTTAAAGCTATCGCAGTAAAAGATGAATATATTACATCTGCAATGGCTTCAAGTACAATCACTGTGAATGGCACAGATGTTTCACTTAAAGACAATATTGCATTAGGCAAGAACGTTAAGGTTTCATCATCAGAAAATCCAAGTGTAGACGGAAGTAAGATAGTCGATAACGACGGAACAACAAGATGGTCTTCAGAATTTACAGATAATCAGTATTGTCAGATTGATTTAGGAAAGAATTACACAATTAATAAGGTTACATTTAACTGGGAAGCTTCATATGCTAAGGAATACAAGATTCAGGTTTCAAAAGATGGAAACAACTGGACAACAGTATATGAAAACAACAATGGCAAAGGTGGAGAAGAAAGCATTGTATTTGATGCAACTGAATGTAGATATGTAAAGATGCAAGGTGTAAAGAGAGCATTAGCATACGGATATTCATTGTGGGAAATGGGTGTGTATGAAGCTGCAAAAGTTGAAACACCAATATTTAGCATTCCATCAGGAACATACAGTAAGGCTTTGAATGTAAACATTAGCAGTAAGACTAAAGGTGTGGAAATCAGATATACAACAGACGGTTCAACACCTAACGAAAAGTCAAACTTATACGTTCCAAGTATTAAGATAAGCAAGAATACAACATTAAAAGCGATTGCTTACAGAAAAGGAATGATTGATTCACCTGTGGCAACAGCAGAATACAAGATTGACGGTTCATCAACAGAACCTGAGCAGCCAACAACACCTGACACATCAGAAACAAAGATTATTTCTACAGGTTGCAAAACAGTAACATCAGGTTCAGAAAATGATGTATTTGGTGGCAAAAACGCAGTAGACGGAGATAAGGGAACACGTTGGTCATCTAATTTTGCAGACGATGCATGGATTTATTTAGACCTTGGAAAAAAATACTCAGTTAATAAAGTTGTTTTAACTTGGGAAGGTGCTTACGGAAAAGCATATAAGATACAGACATCAACAGATGGAAAAACATGGAAGACAGTTAAAAACGTGACTAATGGAAAAGGTGGAGAAGAAACGGTAGCATTTAATTCTACAGATGCAAGATATGTAAGAATGCAGGGTGTAGAAAGAGCATTACCATATGGATATTCATTATGGGAAATGGAAGTTTACGGTAAAGTTTCAGGTTCAGTATCAGATGATTCAAATAATGAAGATTCATTGGTTCCATCAGGTACAAACGTTGCAAAATCAGCTAAGGCTACATCATCAGGAAATGAAACTGATGCAATGGCAGCAAAATATGCAGTAGATGGGGACAACGGAACACGTTGGTCATCAAACTTTGTGGATGATGCATGGCTTTTAGTAGACTTAGGCAAGGCTTACACAATCAACAAGGTAGTACTTAACTGGGAAGGTGCTTACGGAAAGGCATACAAGATTCAGACATCAACAGATGGCAAAAACTGGACAACAGTTAAGAATGTAACAGATGGAAAAGGTGGAGAAGAAACTATAACATTTGACGCTACAAAGGCAAGATATGTAAGAATGCAGGGCGTGGAAAGAGCACTTCCATATGGATATTCATTGTGGGAAATGAGTGTTTATACTAAATAAGTCTGACGTAATATTTTGAAAAAATAAAAAACCAAGTGTTTAAACAAGAAAAGAGGCACAGTTTACGGTAATTAGTAGGCTGTGTCTTTTTCTTCTTATAAACTAATTTGTACTAATTATTAAATTGCAAAAATTATTTTTAATATCAAAGAAAATTTCCCTAAATGCTTGCTTTTATTGATTAATTAGCAATCAGATGTTATACTGTAAAAGTTAATATTGGGAAAAATATGCCTGTTGATTTGGGCTGTTTTAGATACAATCATATAGAAGAAATAACGAGAAAACATTAAATTTGAATTATTAGAGAAAGGGTAGACTAATATGAAAACAGCAGTAATGACTGATAGTAATAGTGGAATTACACCGGAAGAAGGAAAGAAAATTGGAATATATTCTCTTCCAATGCCGGTTATCATAGAGGGAGATGTTTTTTACGAAGGAAAGAACATTACACAGGAAGAATATTATGGCGCGATGACTTCAGGAAAGAATGTTACAACATCACAGCCATCACCCGGGGATGTAATGGATATGTGGGATGGCATTTTGAAGGAAGGCTATGAACAGGTTGTTTACATTCCAATGTCAAGCGCATTAAGTGCTTCATGTCACGCGGCAATTCAGCTTTCAGAAGAATATGACGGAAAGGTTCAGGTTGTTGATGACCACAGAATCTCAGTAACAATGAGAGAGTCAGTTCTTGAAGCAAAATGGATGGCTAATCAGGGAATGACAGCAGAAGAAATAAAAAAGAAACTTGAAGAAAATGCTTACAATTCAAGTATTTACATTGCTGTTGATACTTTAGAATACCTTAAAAAAGGAGGACGTGTTACAGCAGCAGGAGCAGCCATAGGAGCAGTTCTTAACATTAAGCCTGTACTTACAATTCAGGGTGAAAAGCTTGATGCATTCACTAAAGTTAGAGGAATGAAGAAAGCTGAACTTAAGATGTTAGAAGCTATTGAAGAAGACCTTAATACAAGATTTGCTGATGTAGATAGAAAACAGTTAAGACTTGGAGCAGCAGGAACATTCCAGAAACAGGAAGACGCAGACCAGTGGTACAAGATGGTAAAAGATACATTTGAAAACGAAATCCACGATATATATTATGATCCATTGTCATTTAGTATAGGATGTCACGTTGGACCTAATGCAATTGGTATTGGAATAAGTGTTGTTACAAGAGATGAAAAGTAAATATTAAAAAAAGAAGAATCCCTCGGAAAGTGTCAGCTTTCGGAGGGGTAATTTTTTTAGAGGGATTAAATACAAACATAATCCCCTTAGTTAGTTGAAATAAACTCCTAAAAATAGTATCATTAAGAGTAAGACTATTTTGTAAATTATAGAAGGCAGGTACGATTATGTATGCAGTTTTTGGATTAGGGAATCCTGATAAGGAATATGATAAAACAAGACACAATATTGGTTTTGATGTTATAGATGAGTTGGCAAGTCAGATGGGTGTTGAGGTGAAGACTAAGAGACACAAGGCTTTATGCGGTATTGGAAATATTGGTGGCGAGAAAGTGATTTTGGTGAAGCCACAGACTTATATGAATCTTAGCGGTGAGTCAGTGAGAGCAGTTATGGATTTCTATAAGCTTGATCCGGAGAATGACATTATTGTTATTTCTGACGATATTAATTTGGCTACGGGAAGAATTAGAATTAGAGCCCAGGGCAGCGCAGGCGGTCATAATGGTTTGAAGAGTATTATTAATCACGCGGGAACTCAGAAGTTTAAGAGGGTGCGCGTGGGAGTAGGTGCAAATGAAGGAAATCTTGTAAATCATGTGCTTGGCAAGTTTAGCAAGGGCGAAAGAGTTTTGGCTGAGCAGGGTATAAAAGATGCAGCCTCAGCAGTTGAAGTTATGATTTTGGAAGATATAAACACAGCAATGAACAAATTTAATTAGAAGATATAAATATAGCAATGAATAAATTCAACTAGAATCTATCAAAATAGTGAAGTCCGGGAGTAGTAAATGAAAAGTTTTGATTATCCACTATTACAATTAAATGAGTTTGAGCAGGTTAAGGTCTGCTTGTCTGAACACAAATCCTGTCAGGTTACAGGGTGTGGGGAATCCCAGCTTGCTCATTTTATTAATGGATTGAGCAATGGCTACAAGCAGAAAGTCATTGTTACTTTTAGTGCAACAAAAGCAAGTCAGTTGTATCAGGATTTAAAGGGTTTTGCGGACGATGTTGTAATGTATCCTGCAAAGGATTTTATTTTCTTTAGTGCGGATGTACACGGAAATCTTATATTGCAACAACGACTTGAATTTATTCAAAAAATAGTTGAAGATAAGCCATTTACGGTAATTTTGACGCCGGATGCCTTTATGGACAAGATAATGCCAATTGAAAAAATCAAAAATAATTATCTTGAAATAGCAGAAGGTAGCATAATTCAGATGGATGCCTTAAAGAGCAAGCTTGTGCAGATGGGATACGAGCCGGTTGTTCAGATTGATGGACCGGGACAGTTTGCGGTGCGAGGAAGTATTGTTGATATTTACACGCTGACAGATGAGGTGCCTTATCGAATTGATTTTTGGGACGATGAGGTTGACATAATAAAGAGTTTTGAGGTGGAAAGCCAGCGTTCAATTGAGAATCTTGAATCGGTAAAAATTTATCCTGCCAGCGAATATTCACTGACTAAGAAAGAAATTCAGGCGGGAATGGCGAAGATTCGACAGGATTTAGACCAAAATGTTGAAAAATTCAGAAAAGATTTTAAGACGGAAGAGGCTAACAGACTTAGAGTTACAGTTGAAGAGTTTCTTACAAATATGGATATTAACCCAAGTCAGGTAGCAGTAGATAGTTATGTAAACTATTTTTATGATAATTTGGTAAGTCTGCTTGACTATTTTGAAAATCCAATATTTTTTATTGATGAGCCAAAGAGGGTAACGGAGCAACTTAACGTGGTTGATGCGGAGTTTGGAGATAGTATGGCTAACCGCCTTCAGAAAGGCTACGTGCTTCCGGGGCAGACAGATGTAATTTGGGACAAAAATCAGATAATTGCTAAGATTGATAGTGGCGAAAAAGTCCTATTTACAGCAATTGCCCAGAAGATTCAGGGATTTAGCGTGGATGATTTTGTGGAAGTGGGATCAAGAAACGTAAGTCCATACAATGGCAAGTTTGAGATTCTTGTTCAGGATTTAAAAAAATATAAAGAGCAAAAATATGCGGTTCTTCTTGTAACCGGTTCAAAAACAAGAGGCCAGCGTTTGGCGGAGGATCTTAGAGAGTTTGAGATTAGCGCATTTTTCGAAGAAGATGGGGAACGTCAGGTTATGCCTGGTGAAGTTATGATTATAAAAGGTCAGCTTCGCAGTGGCTTTATGTACCCTATGATTAAGTTTGTGGCTATTTCAGACACGGATATTTTTGGCGAAAAAAAGAAAAGAAAACGTAGAAAGCATGGCTATTCAGGTACTAATATTTCAAGTTTTACCGACCTTAACATTGGTGATTATGTTGTCCACGAAAACCACGGACTTGGTGTTTATCGTGGAATAGAAAAAATAGAAGTAGACCATATTGTAAAGGACTACATTAAGATTGAATATGCCAAGGGCAGCAACCTTTATGTGTTAGCAACCCAGCTTGATATGATTCAAAAATATGCTGACAGCACGGCGAAACCGCCTAAACTTAACACATTAGGTGGCCAGGAATGGAAAAAAACAAAGACCAGGGTTAAGAAGGCTGTTGCGGATATTGCAAAGGAGCTTGTTCAGCTTTATGCAATAAGGGAGAACAGCAACGGATATCAGTTTTCTCCTGACACGGAATGGCAGAAGGAATTCGAGGAAATGTTTCCATTTGAGGAGACAGATGATCAGCTTAATGCCATATCTGAAGTAAAAAAAGACATGGAAAGCACGAAAATTATGGACAGACTGATTTGCGGAGACGTAGGTTTTGGCAAGACAGAAGTGGCAATTCGTGCGGCTTTTAAGGCAGTGCAGGATGACAAGCAGGTGGCTTATCTTGTTCCAACAACGGTTTTGGCCCAGCAGCACTACAAAACTTTTAAGCAGAGATTTAAGGATTTCCCTGTCAGAGTGGAAATGCTTTCAAGATTTAGAACAAAATCAAATATTGATAAAACAATAAAAGATTTGAATAAAGGTTATGTTGACGTTGTTATCGGAACTCATCGTATGCTTTCAAAAGACGTTAAATTTAAGGATTTGGGACTTTTGATTATTGATGAAGAGCAGAGATTTGGCGTAAAACATAAGGAACAGATTAAAGAATTGAAAAATAATGTTGACGTAATGACTCTTACAGCAACTCCGATTCCAAGAACTCTTCATATGAGCCTTATTGGAATAAGAGATATGTGCGTAATGGAAGAACCACCTCAGGAACGTATGCCAATACAGACTTTTGTTATGGAATACAATGAGGAAATTGCAAGGGATGCCATAAACAGGGAACTTGCAAGAGGCGGTCAGGTTTATTACGTGTACAACAGGGTTCAGGACATAGCTGAAATGGCAGGAAAAGTTCAGGCACTTGTGCCTGATGCCAGTGTTGCCTTCGCACACGGACAGATGAGTGAGCGACAGCTTGAAGAAATAATGTATGATTTTGTTAACGGGGACATTGATGTTCTTGTAACAACTACAATAATAGAAACAGGTCTTGACATACCAAATGCCAACACCATTATAATACACGATGCAGAAAAAATGGGCTTGTCCCAGCTTTATCAGCTTCGTGGCCGTGTAGGCCGTTCAAACCGTACATCGTACGCTTTTTTGATGTATAGCAGAAACAAGATGCTTACGGAAGTTGCGGAAAAGCGACTTGGGGCAATAAGGGATTTTACGGAACTTGGTAGTGGTGTAAAAATTGCAATGCGAGACCTTGAAATCCGTGGTACCGGAAATCTTCTTGGGGCTGCACAAAGCGGTCATATGGAGGATGTTGGTTACGACCTTTATTGCAAAATGCTTAACGATGCCATTAATACTTTAAAGGGCAACAAGCCAATGGATGATTTTGAAACAAAGGTAGACCTGACAGTGGATGCTTTTGTTCCACCTTCATATATTAAAAATGAAGCTCTTAAAATGGATATTTACAAGCGAATTGCAGGAATAGAGACAATGGAAGAATACGAGGATATGCAGGATGAACTTCTTGACCGTTTCGGTGACATACCGAATCAGGTTGAAAACCTTCTCCAGATTGTTTTGCTTAAAAATGCAGCACATCAGGCATATGTTACTGAAATTTCAGGTCATAAAAACAGAATCAAGCTTACAATGTGGAAAGACGCTGAGGTGGATGTGGAAAGAATACCAATTCTTGTCCGCGAGTACAAAGGCAGACTTAAGTTTATGCCTAAAGACGAACCGTATTTTATTTTTGAGCCAAAACCGGGCACAGGCACAGTAATAGAAAATGCAAGAAAACTGGTAGAATCACTGTCTACATTGAAGGATGAAGAATAGAATAAGGTATGTGAGCTACGACTAAAGCAGTTGAAATATATTGTGAAAATATACAACTGTAGAGTCAGTCACATATGCTGTGACTAAAATAGTTGAAAAGATAAGGTAATGGGAATACATTGTATATAGTGGCAAGTCAGGGGAGGTGATTGTCTTTGAGAAAAAAGTTAATATGTATTTTGGCAGGACTTACAGTTGCGGTGGGACTTGTAGGTTGTGGTCAGGGAAAATCAGTGGAGGAAACCACGGTGGCTACAAGTGAAACAGGATCCGAAAGTTCAACAGTTTTAAAGGGAACAGCTTCGAAAAGCTCAACTGGTTCTGACGGGGCAGACACTACTCTTACTATTACTGCAGGCGGTAGTCAGGTTATGCTTGACGAGGTAAGGTATTATGCGTATACAGCCCAGGCGACTTACGAAACTTATTATCTTACAAAGGGCAAGGAAATAGACTGGGACTCAAAAATGGATGGCGATGTGACTTGGGAGCAGGGTGTCAAAAGCCTTGTGCTTGACGATATTTGCAAGAGGGAATGGCTTAATGAAATTTCATCACAATATGATATTAAGCTTACAAAGAAAGAAAAGTCATCTGTTAAAACAAAGGCTTTAGAGTATTTTAAGAACACCAATGTTAAGCTTGCAAAGAAAATAAATATTAGTGAAGGCCGTTTGATTAAGGTTTTTGAAAAGGTAGAAATTGCTAATAAAACTGAGAAAAAGATGGAAAAAGATGGAAGTTCCACGAAGGAAATGTATATAAAATGGAAAAAGGGAAATAATGTTACGGCAGAATCACAATGGAATAACATTAATTTCAAGGAAGCGATATTTACATTGGAGGATGTTAAATGAGAAAGACAGGAAGATGCATATTAAGCGCAGTTATTGCAGTGCTTCTTATGATTGGAGCAATTGATTATGCATTTGTAATAGGAAAGGCGAAGCCGGTAGGCGATTTAAAGACAAGCCAGAGTGAAGTTATTGTTAAAGATTTTATCCACGATAACTATGAGATTAGCGAAAGAAATCCGTGGACTGATTATGGACTTCATCCAATCGAATACACGGAATCAGCAGGAAAGAGCGGTTTTGACCAGGCTATAAGTGCCAAGGCAGCTATTCTTGTGAATGTTAATTCAAAAGAGATTTATTATGAAAAAAACAGCGATGCCAAGATGTATCCGGCAAGCACAACTAAGCTTATGACAGCTTTGACTGTT
>OLVO01002002.1_pt1 | contig 19559 bp, 18 predicted proteins | sample 1672571 | NCBI WGS metagenome assembly OLVO01 (sample SAMEA3136700, study PRJEB25190) | human gut metagenome | biome: human gut; feature: human-associated habitat; material: faeces | place: Austria | collected 2013
CAAAGCCGGGGCGCGACAGAAGAAAAAGTCAGGATAAGCCCCGGGGAAGCCGCAAAGCCGGGGCGCGACAGAAGAAAAAGTCAGGATAAGCCCCGGGGAAGCCGCAATGTCGGGGCACAATAAAAGAAAAAATAAGAATATGCCCGACGGTAGCTATAGGATCGGAGCAGAAGGAGGAAAAGTGAAGATTACAGACCAAAACATAGAAAGCAGAATAGAGGAAATTAATAAGGAACTGGAAAAAATAAGAAAAGTGGAGAAAAAGTTTCCCCAGGGAGAACTTCAATGCTTCAAAAATGAAAACCGCTATAAATGGAAAATAAAGGAGGAAAATGGACTACGCTATCTTCCTAAAACCGAAAGAAATCAGGCGGAAATGTTGGCATTGAAGAAATATTATGAATGTAGGAAAAAGGAATTGGAGAGCGAAGCTGCTGGATGGAAAGCTTATTTGAGAAAAACAGACAAGATTAAAGTAAGTTCAGAATATTTATTAAATCATCCGGAGTATGGAAGATTGCTGGCTAAGAATTTTAGACCACTAAACAGGGAACTGGAGCGGTGGCAGGAGGAACCATATGAAAAAAGTACAAAACATCCGGAAGACCTATTGGTACTGGGAACTCATGGGAAAATGCTACGGTCTAAATCAGAAGCAATTATTGACAGAATGCTGTTTCAAAATAAAATACCGTTTCATTATGAAGAAAAATTAGTTTTGGATGGAATTATTTTATATCCTGATTTTATGATACGACATCCAATCACAGGACAATATTTTTACTGGGAGCATTTTGGAATGATGGATAACCCGGATTATTGCAAACATGCCTGCGACAAAATAAAATTATATTGTCAACATGGTATCATTCCATCCGTAAACCTCATTCTTACATATGAAACAAAACAGTATCCTTTGAGTGCAGACAAAGTAGAAATGATTTTGCAGGAATATTTTGGTTGTAGCAGAGGCAATGCCGTGATAGGATAAAACATATCAGCAATAGTAAGATAAGGGGGATATGCAAAATGAAGCACCTGATCATTGTAAAGTTTAAAGAAAATGTATGGGCCAGGGAAAGCGAGGCGAGCAGAGAGATGCTTGCGGATATCCGGGAAATCTTCGATCGGACGAAGCAGATCGAAGGCGTCCATACAGTGAACATTTATGAAAATGTGACGCCGAGACCGAACCGGCATGACCTGATGATCGAGATGGAGATGGCTCAGGAGGCGCTGCCTGTATACGATGATTCCGCGGCTCATCAGGAATGGAAGGCAAAGTACGGGGAGTATATTCAGACTAAGACCATTTTTGATTACGAATAAAGTATATAATTTTATGAGATAGGAGAAAACGAGAATGAAAGAAAACCAGAATATGATTGCAGGTCAGATCAATTAACAGATGACAGAAGGGCTGGAGGCAGTTATGGAAGAATTTGATATCAGAGAAGCTACGCCGAAAGATGCGGAGAAGATCATCGCATATTTAGCACAGGTAGGTGGAGAGACAGATTATCTGTCCTTTGGAAAAGAAGGGCTTCCTATTTCGACAGAAGAGGAAGAGAAATTTATACAGAATATAAATAAGGAGGAACATTCCGTTCTCTATGTGGTATGGAAAAATGGAGAGATCATCGGAGATGCCAGCCTAAGCGGATTCTCCAGAAGGATGAGCCACCGCGCCGAATTCGGAATCTCTGTGGTCAAGTCGGAATGGGGGCAGGGAATTGGTAGTGCGCTGTTACAGAAATGCATTATGTATGCTAAAGAACATGCGATAGAACTGATCAATCTGAAAGTCCGAAGCGATAATATACGCGCTATTCATGTCTATGAGAAATATGGCTTCCGGAAAATAGGGACCTCACCGGCGTATTATAAGATGGACGGAACATATTATGATTTCGATCTGATGGTATTAGACCTGAGAAGGGAAAGGCGGTAGTTATCGTTATCGCCGCGGCCATCATCGCAAAGACCATCGAAGGAGCGACGATAGCGGAGCAGAACTCAGCACGATCGTAGTACAGATGCATTAACACAGAAATATAAAGAAATACAAAGTGACCCAAAGAACCGCAAAGAAACACAAAGGAGCCATAACACCATGGAAATATTTGACATCGTAGATGAAAAAGGAATTCCCACAGGGGAGACCATAGAACGCACACAGGCGCATGAAAAAGGTGTCCGCCACAGAACCGCCCATATCTGGATCGTGAGGGAACAGGACGGAAAAGCCCAGCTGTTATTGCAGAAGCGTTCCGCTGAGAAAGACAGTTTTCCGGGGCGGTTCGATACCTCTTCTGCCGGGCATATTCAGGCGGGGGACGAGCCGGAAGAGTCCGCAATCCGGGAACTTCACGAAGAACTGGGAATCCGGGCAGCAAAGGAGGATCTTACATTCGCCGGATGTTTTGATATTCAATACGAAAAAGAATTCTATGGAAAAATGTTCCGGGACAATGAAGTGGCATTCGTCTACATGTACACCAAGCCTGTAGATGCTAAAAAGCTTACCCTGCAAAAAGAGGAAGTGGAGAGCGTGGAGTGGTTCGATATGGAGGAACTGGACACCGCATTGCAGCCGCCCAGAGACCAAAGGTTCTGCGTCCCTATGGAGGGCTTCCAGATTGCAAAACAATGGTGGGAGAGCAGAAGATAATTAAACTGTCTCTACAGGTCAGACTGGCAGACAGAATTGCAGCACATGCGAGAGATGATTTCGACGCCGGAGGTTTTGGTGTATTACGATGCCATACAGCAGGCAACGGAAGAATTCAGACAGGCAGAGTAAAAAAAGAGCTGCCCTCATAATGAGGACAACTCTTTTATTTTAATAAGATTTTCACCAGATGAAATTACTTCACAGTTACGGAAGTGATGTGAGGGTTCACACCTTCGTACCAGTACAGGAAGCCTTCCATATCAACAGTGTCACCGATCTTTAAGTTCTTTACAGCATTGTAAACATCGGTGGTGTTGTCGCACAGATAAGACTCAACGGTGAAGGTATAGGTCTGACCATTCAGAGAAACGTTGAAGTACAGGTCGTTACCGTCTTCACCGGAACCATCGTAGTTGTACAGGAAAGCAACATCATTGCCGTCAGCATCCTGACCAGCAGCTTCTACGGTCATGCCCTTGAAAGCTACGAACTGGTTCTGGTAGTTGATCAGATCATCGGTACCTAACAGATCGGTCACATCGGTAACGGGAGCAATGTAGCTGCCCTCTTCGATCTCGAAGGTAGCACCTTCAGCGATCTCTACTTCACCGGACCACTCGGTCTTATAACCGGTTACTTTGATCTTGGTACCGGGTACCAGCTTTGCATAATCCTCTTCGGAACATGCGGCATTATAAATGAAGTAAGCACCGTCCTGATCCTGGGTGTACAGGGTAGCCTTGTCTTCCCACCAGGACTGTTTAGCCTGAACATAAGCCTCGATCACAACTTCGGAATCGAGATCAGCAGCCATGTACTCTTCATAGGTCATAACACCCTCGGACTTCTCATCAGCAACAGCTTCAGCAACCTCGGTAGAAGCTTCTGTAGCAGCTTCGGTAGTAGCAGCTTCGGTAGCAGCCTCAGTGGTGGCAGCAGCGGTAGATTCAGTAGCAACGTCTGCATTGCTGTTTCCACATGCAGCGAGAGACAGAACCAAAGCCATAGCCATGGTTAATGCAAGTGTCTTCTTTTTCATAATAATCCTCCATTCCTGCGCTTTGTGGCGCATATGGGTCTGTGCAGATACACAGACATCTCCTCAATTTATCCGGTGCGCTCAGACACCGAACAGTTCCATTATACCTGAAACACAAGATAAATCAAGGCTTTTTGCAAAAAGAGCCCCATCCGCAGGAGAAATACCATCAGAAGTTATCTTACGAATGGGGCTGAAAAATTACTTTTTTCTGTTTTTTAAATATTCTCGCCCTACATACAGGAGAATCAGAATCCAGGTGACTGCAAGTGTGCTTAACAGGATCACGGAAGTCCGGGGCATGGCACCCAGTTCCTTTTTGCCGAAGGAGGCGTCACTTCCCTGGCCGAGACGGTACAGGCTCTCCACATCACTGTAAAGCTTTTGCATGTAGGCATCATCCACAGTCTCTTTTCTGCGGGTGGACTTCACTACGTTTTCAATCAACTGTCCGGAAGCATCACGTAAGGATGCGGAACCGTTAAATACCGGTGTGACAAAAGTATTGTCCACATGATCCAAAAGTAGTTTGGAAGCTTCAATCTTCACTGCATAATGTGTACCGTTATCCGCACCGCATTCGGACAGATACTCTTGATACTCTGCGGAGTTCTGTGCCTTAGAGGTTACAGGTACATAACCTTCTGTCTCGGAATAAGCGATCTGCACATCGTTGGTGAGCAGATACTGGGCAAACAGCCAGGATGCCAGTACTTCCTGAGAGTCCGATTTATTGAAAACGCAGACGGAAGGACCCTGAGAGATCATTTCGGGATGCTCCGGGTCAAACTGGGGAATCATCCGTACGGCGGTCTCAAACTGCACCAGAGAGTCTTCGCTGATATCCGACAGTGGGGCATCCGTACCCATCCAGGTGGCTCCGGCAGTGGAATCAATGGCGAAAATACATTGCCCGGCATTCAGGAAGTTCGCAGGATAACCGGAGATCTTGAAGGTGGAAAAGGCACCGCTCTTTACATGTCCGGCAATACCATACAGGAGATCCGTGGTGGTATCGTTGAAAAGTTCAATGCTGCCGTCAGCCGTGGAATATCCTGCGTTCTTTTGCTTTAACATCTGGATCATCATGTTGTCGGTGGACTTGTAGATAAACGGGATCAGTACATTCTGCCCATTGACCACATAGGTGCCGTCCGCATTCTGGGCGGTGGCAGCCTCGGATACTTCCCAGATGAAGTCCCAGGTCAGTACATCCGGCAGGGTATATCCAAGATTTTCCACGTAGGTCTTATTCACGTAGCAGGCTTCGGTGGAACGCATGTAGGGTACGGCATAGTAATGACCGTCGATGGAGCATTCATTCAGAAACTGGGGAATGACTTCTTCTCTGGCAGGACCGTCATAGGCAAGCTCCGTGCCGCCCAGACCGTATTTCTCATTGGCAAACAGGTCATCCAGAGGAACTACGGTATTCTGTCCGGTGAGGTAGGTGGCAATGTGATCTGGGTAGGTGATGCAGACATTGGGTGTCGTATTGGTGGAAATATTGGTAATGACATCGTTGTAAATTTTGCCGTAATCCGTGTATAGATTCAGGTTCACCGTGATATTGGGATACAAGGCTTCAAAATCTGCAATGGCTTTTTTGTAGATTTCCGTCTGGGTCTTGTTGGTATCGTTTTTCGCCCAGAAAGTGATCTCATAGTTTCTGGAAGTATCGAATTCCTCCGGAACAGTGAATTCCGGCAGCCCCTTGGACCCATGACAGCCGGTCAGAGACAGGGACAGCCCGCCCAGGGCACATACGAGTGCCAGCTTTTTGCTAAATTGACTCATCCTTTGGTACCTCCTCTGGCAACACCTGCCATGACTTTTTTACGGAATACGAGGAACAACACCACCAGAGGAACGGAGATCACGACCACTGCAGCCATCATGGCAGGGATGTTCTCTCTGCCGAAACCATTCTCACGGATCTCCTGGATACCGTTGGACACCAGATAGTAATCCGGATCATCGGTGATCAGTCTGGGCCACACATAGGAGTTCCAGCATTCAATAACCTTCAGGATCACGATGGTGATCAGCGTGGGCTTGCAGATGGGCACCATGACCTTGCGCAGATATCGCAGATCAGAAGTACCGTCCACCTTGGCGGCATAATACAGCTCGTCCGGAATCTGTGCGAAATTCTCCCGCAGCAGATAGATATAAAATACGCTGGTCACGGAAGGCAGGATCAGGCCGGTGAAGGTATTACGCAGATCCAGGTTCGTGATAGTAGTGAAATTCGTAATGACCACCAGCTCGTTCGGAATCATCATCAGGGATAAAAATAACGTAAAGATCAGATCTTTTCCGGCAAAGTTCAACCTTGCAAACGCGAAGGCCGCCAGAGTGATGACCACCAGCATAATGGCAGTGGTGACTACAGTGAAAAACAAAGTGTTCCACAGGTATCTTCCCAGAGAAACAGTGGTAAAAGCGTCCACGTAGTTCTGCAGAGTGGGAGACAGGGTGAAAAATTTCGGAATATATTCCGCATTATAGGAGCCGTAGCTTTTTACGGAGGTCAGTACCATCCAGTAAAAGGGGAACAGTACGATCAGCGCCCACAGACACAGAAAAAAGTAGATGACCCCATTGCGGATATTGCCGTGGATCCGGGTGCGTTTCTCGATTCTTTCATAATCAGATGTAACATCAGACATCACAAAGACCTCCTTTCCTATACATAGTGGACATGCTTTTTGCTGACCAGCAGATTGATGCAGGTGATGGTCAGGACGATGGCAAACAGCAGGATCGCCGCAGCGGAAGCATAGGAAGGATATCCGCCGCTGTCGCCGTAGAGCATGTCGTAGACGTAGCCGACGATAGTATTCATCTCTGCGGCATTTAAGTTCGTGCCGAAGAGTGCCACAGCATCACTGTAGGCTTTGAATGCGCCGATAAAGCCGGTGATGATCAGGTAGAATACCATGGGGGAGATCATGGGCAGTGTGATCTTGGTGAACATCCGGAAACGGGAAGTGCCGTCCACCCTTGCTGCATTGTAGTACATGGGGTTCACACTGGCGAGAGCACTGGTCAGGATCAGGATCTTAAAGGGCATAACGATCCAGATGGTGTAAAAGCACAGCACGAACATTTTCGCCCAGTAGGGTCCGTCGATGAAATCCACGGAGCTGCCGCCGAAAAACTGGATCAGTAGATTGATCAGACCGTCGGAGTAAGGAGTCTTTTTGAAAAGAATCATGAAGACCAGACCGACCGCCAGAGTATTGGTCACATAGGGCAGGAAAAATATGGTCTGGAACAGATCCCGCAGCGGTTTGATGGAGCTTAAGGCGGCGGAGATCAAAAGCGCCAGTCCTGTGGAGACCGGAACGGTGATGATGACCAGAATAAAGGTATTTTTCAATGCCTGTAAAAAGTACGGATCGTGGAGCACATAGGAGTAATTGTACATGCCTATGCCGTAAAAGGTCTGGGATGCAGAATTGTAACCCTCTTCAAAGGAGTACACGAATACGTCGATAAGAGGATAGATCATAAAAGCACCCAGAAACAGGAATGCCGGCAATAGATAGAGCCAGGCTTTCATATTTTGTTTTTCCATAAGAAACCTCAATTCTTTCTGCAGCCCATGAATACCGCCGGACTGCAAAATCGGATAAAATATTAAAAACGGATGCGTTCTTCGGTGTCGGTGCAAAAGAGGAATACTTTTGCGGGCTTTAAGCCGAAATGCACTTTTCCGGTGGGAAGAGATTTCCCTTCGTCCGCATCAATGATGGAACGGATGGTAACATTCTGGGACTTCTCATGGGTGGAAACAATGCTCACATCCCGGCCCATGACCTCCAGACGTACCAGATCGCAGGAGAGCGGTCCGTCCTCTTTTAAGATGAAGCCTTCCGGGCGGATGCCGACATGCACGGGCTGATTCGATACTCCGGGAGTGGACAGGACAGCTTCGGAGCCAATATATAACTGCTCATTTTTTACCTCACCGGAAAATACATTGATGGGAGGTGTGCCGAGGAACTTTGCAACGAACAGATTCACGGGATCATCATATACGTTTTGGGGCTTGCCGATCTGCTGTACGATACCGTCCTTCATCACGACGATCATATCGGAGATGCTCATGGCTTCGTCCTGATCGTGGGTAACGAAGATGGTGGTGATCTGCGTCTCCTGCTGGATCCGGCGGATCTCTTCTCTGGTCTGGAGACGGAGTCTGGCATCCAGATTGGAGAGAGGCTCGTCCAAAAGAAGAACGCGAGGCAGCTTGACTAAGGCTCTGGCGATGGCAACACGCTGCTGCTGACCGCCGGAGAGCTCATTGGGTTTGCGCTCTAACAGGTGGTCGATCTGTACCAGCTTTGCTGCCTCCAGCACGCGCTTACTCATCTCTTCTTTGGAAAGCTTGTCAGCACCCTTCAGATTCTCTAGAGGGAACTGAATGTTTTTTTCCACAGTGAGGTGGGGGTAGAGGGCATAGTTCTGGAACACCATGCCGACACCACGGTTCTCGGGCGGAAGTCCGGTGACATCATCTTCGCCGAAAAAGATCTTGCCCTCGGTGGGTTTCAGCAGACCGCAGATCAGATTCAGGGCAGTACTTTTGCCACAGCCGGAGGGACCTAAGAGTCCGATCAGCTTGCCGTCGGGGATCTCGAAGTCGAAGTTATTCACGGCAATGACATCCTCGCGGTTCTTCCTGCCGCGGACAGGACCGCGGGCGGGGAATTTCTTGGTCAGATGCTGTAATACGATTTTCATGTGTATATTTCCTTTCTTAATTAATGAATCTAAATCCCATAGGAGTCCTTCAAATCACTGGATATATGATCCAGGTCGGGGTATACGAAGCTCTCGGAGATGCCGAATACCCGCAGGCTTTCTATAAAGTATTGTTTCCGCCCGGAGGGAATAATGATCTTATACAGCATATTTTCATCGCAGATGTCTTCCAGACGTTCCAGAGAGTTATGTACGGTGAAGTTGGAGTACTGGGAGTACATGCGGAGGTTGTTTTCCGTGGAGCTGCAAGCCAGGATTTTGTTTTTCAATTCCGGATTGTGGTGGTTGTGTTTGAAGGCGGGCAGCAGCATTTCCTGGGTGGTGTCCGCATCAATGGGATAGATGCAGTTGCCGAAGCCTTCCTTCTCGTTCAACAGACCCGGTGTCAGTACCCAGACGCAGGCATCGGTGTCTGGAGTCTCCCGGTAAGTCTCCGTGGCGAAAAATACGGCGATCAGGGGAGACTGAGTCCAGTCTAACATTCTTGTGGGCAGACCGTAGTGCTGCATCAGGGAGACCCAGCCGGCATAATTGTGTTTGTCGGGAGGATTGTCCAGGATCTGTCTCGCCCGGATATAGAAATCATTGGCAATATAGCGTTCGGAGTCCAGTCTTTTCTGGCTTCGCTGGATGGAAGGGATCAGAGTCAGATCCGCGTTCTCTTCCCCGCGGAACCAGAGGCGGACGCCGTGCTTTTGGCGTAACGTACTGACGAACTGCAGGAGTTCATCGATGGTGCTTACTTTTTGTGTTAACATGATAGACCTCGTTCTTATTTCTTATGCTTCCATTTTATGCTCATATCGGGGCATCAAGCTACTTTATTATAGATGGTTTTTCGCAGTTGTACAAGTAGCCATTCTGTGATATGGTAAAAGAAAGAATACGGAAAACGTTTTTATAATAAAAATAAAGCATACAGGAAGGAGTACACTATGGCAAAATGGCTTGATAATGCAATCTTTTATGAAATCTATCCCCAGTCTTTTCTGGATACCAATGGTGACGGTATCGGTGATTTTCAGGGTATCATAGAAAAACTGGATTATATTAAGGAACTGGGATGTAATGCGATCTGGATGAATCCCTGTTTTGCATCCCCCTTTGGAGACGCAGGCTATGATGTGGCGGACTACTATCAGGCAGCTCCCAGATACGGCACCAATGCGGACCTGAAGCGTCTGTTTAACGAAGTACACAAACGGAATATGCATATCCTGTTAGACCTGGTGCCGGGACATACATCTGTGGCACATCCCTGGTTTAAGGAGTCCTGTAAGGCAGATCGTAATGAATTTACTGATCGTTATATCTGGACCGACAGCACCTGGGGACAGCTGGAAAACATGGGAAGTCTGTGCGGTATCTCCGAGAGAGAGGGCTCAGTGATCGTGAACTTTTTCGCACACCAGCCGGCACTCAATTACGGATTTTATAAAAAGACACAGGACTGGCAGCAGGATCCCGATGATCCGGGTCCTAAGGCGACGCTTGCAGAGATGGAAAATGTCATGCGGTTCTGGATCGGCATGGGCTGTGACGGCTTCCGTGTGGATATGGCAGGTTCTCTGGTGAAAAATGATGAGGACAGCAAGGGAAACATTGCTCTGTGGAGAAAGGTAAGAGCGTTCCTGGATGCAGAGTTCCCCGAGGCAGTGCTGGTATCCGAATGGGGAGAACCGGACAAGTCCCTGCAGGGCGGCTTCCATATGGACTTTTTACTTCATTTTGGACCGTCTCATTATAACGATCTGTTCCGCTGCGAGGAGCCTTTCTTCTCCGGAAGAGGTAAGGGGGATGTGGCAGCCTTCGTGGAGAAATACAAGGAAAACTATGAAAAGGCACAGCGCAAGGGTCTGATCTGTATTCCCTCCGGCAACCATGATATGGATCGTCTGGCGAGAAGCATTCATGGGGAGGAATTAAAGGTGGCATTTGCATTCCTTCTGTCCATGCCAGGTGCACCGTTCCTGTATTACGGTGATGAGATTGGTATGCGCTATGTGGAAAATCTGCACTCCGTAGAGGGCGGTTACGGACGCACCGGTTCCCGCTCGCCCATGCAGTGGGATCATACCACCAATGCCGGTTTCAGTGCGGCACCGAAGGAAAAGCTTTATGTCAAACAGGACGAAGCCACTGACCGTCCCACGGTGGAGGCGCAGATGGCAGATCCGGATTCCCTGTATCATGAGATTCAGAAATTAATTAACATCCGTCAGGCGCACAGCGCCTTGCAGAGCCGCGGAGAGATTGAATTCGTCTATGCCGAGGAAAAACAATATCCTCTGGCGTATTTGCGCAGTGACGACAAGGAGAAGATTCTGGTTATCATCAATCCGGCGGCCAGAGAGGCCAGCTTCGACGGAGACTATGCGGTAAAGGAAGCATTGTATACCTTCGGTGGGGAAGCTGCATTTGCAGGCGGAAAAGTTACTGTGCCCGGGGGCAGCGCCGGATTTTATCTGTTGTAGTTGGTGGAATGTATTTTAAAAGAAGTGGATGATCAGTCTGGCGTAGCGGAGGAGCTTTCGAAAAATGATTGCGGCATCTCTAAAAAAATATGCTATAATGAGCGCATGCTAGAGTATAAATGAAAAGAGAACCGTATGAATCAGGTAAATTATCAGAAAGAATTAGAGAAAATTTTAAATACCTTACAGGAGAAGGGCGAGGCAGCGTCGGATTACCGGCCGCCCCGCCTGTTTCTGCATAGCTGCTGTGCACCCTGCAGCAGTTATTGTCTGGAATATTTGTGCCGTTATTTTTTGATCACGGTATTTTATTACAATCCCAACATTTCCTTTTCGGAAGAATATCGAAAGCGCGTGGCGGAGCAGAAGCGTCTGATCGACGCTTATAATAAAGAAGAAAAGGGCTGGCCCATCGACATCGTGGAGGGAGATTATGAACCGGAGCGTTTTTATGAGATGGCGAAGGGCTATGAGAACTGTCCCGAAGGGGGAGAGAGGTGCCTGCGCTGCTTCGACCTGCGGCTGCGCAGGACCGTGGAGCTGGCGGCAGCTGGCGGCTATGACTATTTTGCCACGACCCTGACCATCAGCCCTCTGAAAAATGCGGCGAAGATCAATGAGATCGGACAGGCACTTTCCGGGGAATATAGTATCCCCTGGCTGCCCTCGGATTTCAAGAAAAAGAACGGGTATAAGAGATCCATCGAACTGTCCGCAGAGTATGAGCTGTACCGGCAGAATTACTGTGGCTGTGCCTTTTCCAAGGCGGAGCGGGAAGCACAGGTTATAAATGCGTAATTGCGTCTTGCGGGATAATGGATTTTAGGATATAGTAGAAATATTGAAAACAGCGCAGAAGCGTGAGAGATAGAAAATGTGACTGTACAAGATATTCCGGTACATTACAGGCAGTAACGGAATACCGGCAGATTACTGAAAGGTATGAGGATTGACTGACATGAAGAAATTTTTAGAAATGCTGACAGAGGAAATGCAGCAGGCATTTACTGCAGCCGGCTATGACGGGAATCTTGGAAAAGTAATGCTTTCCAACCGTCCTGACCTGTGCGAATATCAGTGTAACGGCGCCATGGCGGGAGCAAAGCTGTATAAAAAAGCCCCCATCATGATCGCAAACGATGTGGCAGAAAAGCTTGCAGACAGCAAAGTATTTTCCGAAGTGGTGGCAGTAGCCCCCGGATTTTTGAACCTGAAGGTCAGCGAGGCATTTTTGCTCACCTATTTACAGGGCATGGAGGCAAATGAAAAATTCGGTCTCGAGAAGCCGGAACATCCCAAGAAGATCATCATCGACTATGGTGGACCCAACGTGGCGAAGCCTCTGCATGTGGGACATTTACGTTCCGCAGTGATCGGTGAGAGCGTAAAGCGCATCAGCCGTTATGTGGGTCATGAGGTCATCGGTGATGTGCATCTGGGTGACTGGGGATTACAGATGGGTCTGGTGATCACCGGTTTACAGGAGAGACAGCCGGATCTGGTATATTTTGATGAGAACTACACCGGGGAATATCCCGAAGAGGCACCTTTTACCATCAGCGAACTGGAGGAGATCTATCCAGCAGCCAGTGCAAAGTCCAAGGAAGATCCCGAGTACAAGGCAAAGGCAATGGAGGCAACCTTCAAATTACAGAGCGGTGTCAGAGGCTACCGTGCCCTGTGGAAGCACATCATCAATGTGTCTGTGAACGACCTGAAGAAGAATTATTCCAAATTAAACGTAGAATTCGATCTGTGGAAGGGAGAAAGTGATGTCCATGACATCATTCCGGAGATGGTCGCCTATATGAAGGACAACGGCTATGCACACTTAAGCGAGGGTGCACTGGTAGTGGATGTCAAGGAAGACACCGATACCAAGGAGATCCCTCCCTGCATGATCTTAAAATCCGACGGAGCCTCCCTGTATAATACCACAGACCTGGCTACCATTATGGAGCGTATGAAGCTGTATCATCCCGACGAGCTGATCTATGTGGTAGACAAGCGTCAGGAGCTGTATTTTGAGCAGGTATTCCGCTGTGCCCGCAAGACGAAGCTGGTAGAGCCTGAGACGGAGCTTAAGTTCTTAGGCTTCGGTACCATGAACGGCAAGGACGGCAAACCCTTCAAGACCAGACAGGGCGGTGTCATGCGCCTGGAGAACCTGATCAAGGATACGCAGGATGAGATGTACAAAAAGATCAAGGAAGGCCGTGACATGGAGGATGCCGAGGCGAAAAAGGTAGCGGATGTGGTAGCTATCTCCGCATTAAAATACGGTGATCTGTCCAATCAGGCATCCAAGGATTATGTTTTTGATATCGACCGTTTCACCTCCTTCGAGGGAGATACCGGCCCCTACATCCTGTATACCATTGTGCGAATCAAGTCTATTTTGAATAAATACAAGGAGCAGGGCGGAGACCTGACCGCTGTAAAATTACAGCAGCCCGGTAATACGTCCGAGAAAGAGCTTGCCATGGAACTGGCACAGTTCAATACCATGATCGCTACCGCTGGAGAAGAACTGGCACCCCATAAGGTATGTGCCTATATTTACGATCTTGCCAATGCGTTCAACCACTTCTACCATGAGACCAAGATCTTAGGTGAAGAGAATGAGGAGCGTAAGCAGGGACTGGTAGCACTTTTAGTGCTGACCAGAGATATCCTGGAGACCTGTATTGATATGCTGGGATTCGAAGCTCCGGAGAAAATGTAATAAAAATAATATCTATTTAGTAAACCCGCTGAAAAACGGGGACACAAAGCCAGATGGGTCTAAGGTCTGAACATAGAGAAAAATCAGACTATGACAGCCGGTTGCAGCAGATTCCTGAGTGTAGGGGAGTATGTTTATCGTGAGCCGTCTGTCAGTGCACATTTTTGGCAGACGGCTTTTATTGTGCCGTAGAAGGGGAAAACGATGTCTTTAAACTATGAGCAGAACGAAAATGACATCCTGAATAAATTATTGCCGGAATATAGACAGCATTCTGTACAAAGAAAAAGCAATCCAGAAGCAGTTACAGGACACATTGGAGAAAGTGAAGCTGAGTAACGAGATCATTTCCTCCATCGCCAGAACTTACCAGTATATTTCACGGATCGATATTCAGGCAGATTATTTCGAAGAGATCAATAACCGGGATACCGAGCATCTGAAGTTCACGAAATCGGGAAAGCTGTCGGAAAGCAATGGAAAGGTATGCAGACAATACGTGGCGGAGGAGTATCAGGAGGCATTTTTCAAATTTGTGGATCTGAAGACCCTGCCGGAACGCATGAAGAATGAAGAGACGTTAGTCCTAGAATACCGGATGAAGGATGGCGACTGGCACAGACTCCGTTTTGTGGAAAAAAAGAGAGACGAAAACGGTGTACTGACCCATGTGCTCTGCCTGATCCGCAGCATCAGCGATACCAAGAAGTGGGAACATGAACTGATGTATCAGGTGGAGGAAGCCAGGAAGGCAGCAGCTTTGAAGGCCCGTTTCCTGTCAAATATGAGTCATGATATCCGGACACCCATGAATGGCATTATCGGCACGCTGAATCTGGCAAACCGTTATCCGGATGATCTGGAGGTACAGAGAAAGTGCCGGGAACAGATCATGACTTCATCGAAGTATCTGGTCTCTATCGTGAATGATATTCTGGATATGAACAAACTGGAGTCGGGAGGTGTAGTGGAACAGGAGATTCCGTTTAATCTGGCAGGGAATCCAATCTATGTGGAGAGACTGCTGACCAATATTTCTGATAATGCGGTTAAATTTACCGGACCGGGCGGCAGTGTGCGTGTCTGGTGTGCAGAAAAATATGCGGACGAGGAGCGGGTAGTCTATGAATTCGGCTGTGCCGATACTGGTATCGGCATGAGTGAAACCTTTCTGGAACATGCTTTTGAACCGTTCACGCAGGAGAATGAGACCAGCAGATCCAGGTACGAAGGCACAGGACTGGGACTTGCCATTGCAAAGAAAATCGTGGACAGGCTGGATGGAGACATTGCCATAGAGAGTAAAAAAGGCGTCGGAACTACTGTGACCATGACACTTCCGTTCAAAATCGGGGAACCGGTGGAGAAGGAGAAGAACGTAAACTATGAGGAAATCCCGGTGGAAGGTCTGCGGGCGCTGTTAGCAGAGGACAATGAACTCAACATGGAGATCACAAAATTCATGCTGGAGGATTACGGGATCCACGTAGAGTGCGCTGCAGACGGAGAAGAGGCGGTACAAAAGTTCAAAAATCTGAGCTGGGATATTACGATGTGATCTTCATGGACATTATGATGCCGAAGCTAAATGGCTGGGATGCCACCCGCAGGATCCGGTCCATGAAACGGTCGGATGCCGGAAATGTCCCCATCATTGCCATGAGCGCCAATGCCTTTGCGGAAGACATTATCAACAGCCGATGGATGAAAAGAAGCTGTTGGAAACAGTGAAGGAATGCATTATGTTCCGGGACCATTCCTGAAGAAACAGCATAGAAACAGCCTAGAAAAGGGCAGAGGATATCCTCTGTCCTTTTCCTATATTAGGATGACTTATCGTGCAACATTACGTACTGAAAATGGTGGGACAACCGGATATAATAGCTACAAAGACAGGAGTTTTTTCTGTGAAGCATGTGGCCTACATTATGGAAAGGAGAAAAATTATGATTTCATTTATATTGTGTCTGTTGCTGTTAACCATTTTATTCGGAATCGCATATAAGATTACCGGGGCAATTTTAAAGGCCTGTGTGTGGCTGCTGATCCTGTTGCCCATCGGCCTCATCCTGTCGGGCGTGGGAGTGATCTTCTGCTGTACAATCATTTTAATACCGGTAGGGATCGGAATTATCAAGGCCGGGATCCGGATGATATTGCCGGGGTAAAGAAATAAAATGATAACAGACTGCCTGATGTGTGGTAAAATAAAGTTATCGCATATCAGGCAGTTTCATTATTATTGATATATAGTATTGATAAATCAGGAAAGGTGATGGCATATGGAGATCAAAAGTATACTGATCAAAGATACAACGAGAGAAGAGCGGATCCGCATTATACAGGAGGGTTTGAACCAGTGCGGTGGAGCCTGTGACTTCTGCAACGGTTGTGATAATCTGGGCGGTGGTTCCGTGGATACATTTTATGAACCGTACATTAACGGGGAGAAGGAACTGCGGCAGCTGAATGAGGAATACAGAAGCAACATGGGACTGGTGAGATAGGAGACGGGCTATGTTTTTCATACCGTGTATTAAGTGGAATAAGCACTATTATGTGCGGACAAGCTGCTGTAATACGCTGTATGAACTGGATCCGGAGATGGGAAAGGCCATTGCCCGGGGAGAGCAGGTACTGATTCGCCCGGAGCATTTGCAGAGAATTTCAAAAGTGACCTATGGGTATAACTATAAACATTGCAATTACTGTGGGTATGAGACAGCAGAAAATTTTGAGTATTGCCCAAAGTGCGGTAAGAAATTTTAAAAGCGAGAGGGGACGTGAATCTGTCTCGATTTCAAAAGGGAGTGTTACTCACAAGGACCATTGTCTTTCCAGGCACCTTTCCATTTTGGTTTTTCTGTGGAACGTTTTGGTAGATTCATAGTGTTCATCAGGCGGTCCACTCTGCCGAGACTGATGTTTATGCCATAATCACGTTCTAATACACGACGGATCTTGTAAGCACCAAGAGAGTTATCGTAATCAGTATAGATTTGTAAAAGGTGCTTACGAATCAACGGATTTTCTTTTGTACGAGGTGCTAAATCTGAATAAAAGTGCTTGTAATAAGTACTGCGATTTATGCGAAGAACTCGACAAAGAGTTTTGATATCGTATTGATGACGCAGCTTATGCACGGCATCTAATCGTTGCTTGAGTGTGGCGTGAATATGGCAATCGCTTTTTTTAGTATTTGGTTTTCTTCTTCCAGCTGAGCCATACGTTTTTGAAGCTCTTTCACCTGCTTTGCAGTAAGAACTTCACCGTCATCAGTTTCAACAGTTGAATACTGTTTGACCCATCTGGAAAGAGCAGTTTGAGATACGCCGTACTCTTTGATAAGAGAGGCCTGAGTTTTACCATTGTGGTAAAGCTCAACGAGGGTTCGTTTGAAATCCTCATCGTAATGTTGTTTTGTGGACATAAAAGATACCTCCTTTTGGTGTCTATGTTAATAGTAAGTCTATTTAACCAATGTGTCCACTTTTATAAGTATAATGCAGGTAGTACACATGATAAGAATTGCTGTTTGTGATGATGAAAATGTAATTGTGAATCAGATAGAGCATATAATTTCTGAAGTATGCAAGCGGGAAAGCATTCCCGTGAATATTGATGTTTTTTACAGTGGTAGGGAACTCAAAAGGCAGGTTACATCAGGAACAAAGTATGACATCATCTTTTTGGATATTCAGATGAAGGGTGGCGATGGCATCACTGCGGCTGAAAATATACGGAAGGTGGATGATAATGTACTTCTGATTTATGTATCAGGCTATGATAAATATATGATGGAATTGTTCCGGTTGGATGTATTTGGATTTATAAAGAAACCAATCGATGAGGAGATATTGACAAAGACATTTCTGGAAACTTATCAGAGAGTCTGCAGTAAAATGGTCTATTTTACCTTTTCTTATAAGCATGAAGAATATAAAATTCTATGTAAAGAGATTTTATACTTTGAAAGCAATGCCAGGAAAGTTACAATATATACGCAAAACGGGGAGCATTACACATTTAACGGGAAACTGTCAGAGATAGAACAAAAAATGTCAGATGGAAAAATACCTTTTTTGAGAGTACATCAGTCTTATCTGGTAAATTATTATTTGATTAGATCAAGGACAAAAATAGAAATAACGTTGGTAAATGGGAAGAAACTGCCTATAAGCGAAGAACGGCAGAAATACTTTAACCAACAATACAGCCATCTTCTGGGAGGGGAAATCAATGTATAATCAAATAGAAGATATTCTATTAAATATTTCTATTGTTATCGCAACCGTATGGATTGTAAAAAGATTTTGGGGAAGCTTTTTTGAAGAAAAGCAGAATAGTATACTTTCTGTTTCTCTGTGGATTGTTTATTGCATATTCCAATTTTTCTTTGGTTATCATAATGGGCGCCTGCAAATTTTTGCAACCATTCTGAACATTTTACTGATTCTGTCCATAGCGATGGTTGCCTACCAAAGCCGTGGAAAGGAAAAATACTTTTTATTGGCTACATTCTATGCAGGCTGGTCGTTGATTGAGGTCTTTGTCTTTTCCCTAATCAATAGCTTTGACATAGGGGAAAGCCAGCAAAGGGATATTATTGGGTTGGTATTATCGAACATCCTGATGATCCTTTCTGTATATGCACTGTCGATGGTGGCAGAAAAAAGAAAGGAGAGTCCGGTACCGGGAAAATATTATTTTTTTCTCCTGTTGGTGCCAGTGGGAAGCATAGTCATTGCAATCAATGAATTTTGCTCAGAAGGAAAGTCCTTTTTTGCTGTTATCACTATCAGCATTCTTATCTTATTTAATGTCATTATTTTTGAATTGTATGTAAAAATAAATAAAGTTTTTGCTTATGAAAAAGAACATACAGTTTATGCCCAGCAATTTGATATGATCGAAAAAATTACGGTATCGCAAAAAAAGATGTTGGAGGAATTTTATGAGGACAGGCACAATCTGCTGAATAAACTTATTGTTTTAAAAAACAGCGTTGAAAACAGTGATAAAGAGTCTGTAATCAGAAACCTGAATCAGATTATCAAAAACAGCAATATTTCCGAAAACATTTCCAATACCGGCAACAGTACCATTGATTGTCTGATTAATTTCAAATATGCCGTTGCTAAGGAATACGGGATTACATTTCAGTTAAAAATATTTATTCCAGAGGAGCTTTCCATGGAACCATGTGATATTGGCATAGCACTGGGAAATGCACTGGATAATGCAATAGAAGCTGTCCGGGACTGCAGGCAGCACCAAAAGGTGATAGAAATATCCATGGGAGTGAAAAAGCAGGCGCTGGTCATGCTGATAAAGAATCCATATGAGCATGTCTTAAAAAACGACAGAAGCGGAAAATATCAATCCACAAAAACAGAAAGCGGCAGACATGGATATGGATTAAATTCCATAGCAAGAATTGCAGAAAAGTACCAGGGCGAAATTCTAGTGGAAGCACAGGATTCTGTATTTTGCCTGACCGTTGTTATGAATTTGCCGGAAAATTGACAGCTATTGCCGTATTTTTGACATATTAGGGATTATTTTGAGGGGAATATGATACCTGACTTTGGGAGTTGAATCTTAAAATATGGTGCTAAGCCACGGATTAAAACCTGTGGCTTAGCATTTTTTCTGATGTCTCCGTCGTTTAAAAAGTAGGAACTTAACGGCAGGCCGATAAGTGCTGAAAATTCTTTTATAAATTTAGAACCCCGTGCAAGGTTGATATACTTTCGGTCTGATATTTTACAACTCGGAACTCATGGATAAAATTAAAGATATCCTAAAGACGGATGACCCCTCAATAGTTTTTTGAAATTCCCGTGTGAGGGGGAAAGTTGATTACAAACAGAA
>OLVO01002011.1_pt1 | contig 19523 bp, 7 predicted proteins | sample 1672571 | NCBI WGS metagenome assembly OLVO01 (sample SAMEA3136700, study PRJEB25190) | human gut metagenome | biome: human gut; feature: human-associated habitat; material: faeces | place: Austria | collected 2013
CGATCGACGATTTGGGCGTCACGGCGCCCGGGACGACCGCGTCGTATTCCGCCGCTCCGGGAACGATCCTGAAATCCGTCTTCGCGAATTTCCGCTTCGGGGCCGCGGGCAGCGAGCCGATGTATTTCTCGACGAGCGGCCGCGCCTCGGCGGCCGGCATCTCGCCCGCAAAGAAAAAGACAAAGTCGGCGACGTTGCCGAAGAGCTTGTCATAGAGCCTGCGGGCCGCCTCGCGGTCGAAACGGTCGAGCGTCGCGGGCGTCGCCCGCCGCAGCCACGGATGGCCGCCGTATTTTACGCTGTCGGCGCGCTCGGCGAAAAGCGCCTTGGGCGACTTCTCCTTTCCGAGCGACGCGCGGGCCAGGTCGAGATAGTCGCCGTAGGCCTGCTCCGAGAAGTTGGGACGGGTGATATAGAGATGCAGCAGTTGCAGCAGCAGTTCGAAGTCGGCCACGCCGGACGCTCCCGAGAAGACGCTTTCAGTCCGCCCCAGCGTCACCATCAGACTGGCGTCGTGGGCGAAAAGCAGGTCGCGCATCCCGGCGCGGTCGAGGTCCTTCACGCCCATCGTGCGAATGTAGTTCTGAAGCAGGTGCATGCCCTCCACATCGCTGTCGCGGGCGAAGCCGCCCTCGCTGACCGCCGTCACCCCGACCTTGCGGACGCCGATCACCTCGGGAACGGTGCGCCAGAAGACCTTCACGCCGTTCGAGAGCGTCCACTCCTCGGCCCCGAGAGGCGCCTTGCGGGTCCTGACGACCTTTCCGGGCGTCACCTTCTCCGTAAAGAGCGGTCCGGCGGACTTCCCGCGGCGCTCGGGACGGGCGATCTTCGCACGCTTCACCGAGTCGATCAGGTCGAAGGCCTCCGCCTCCGAAGGGACCTTGTCCAGATGCTCCTCGGACGACGACACGAGCACGAGCATCCCCTCCGGCGAGGTCATGCCGGCACGCAGGCCGTTCACCTCCTCGCAGGTCAGGGCATCGAGCTGCTCGCCGACGATCCGCGTCCGGTCGTCGGGCGTCACGTAGGGCACATTGCGCGTGAAATGCTCCACATACCGCCCGGCCAGGTCGGTGTTCGTGGCGAGCCGGTACTTTTCGAGCGCGGCTTTCTCGCTCCGCGCCACCTTGGCACGTGCGGCCTCGAACTCCTCGCGGCTGAAACCGTAGCGTCGGATCTGCTCCACGTCGGTCAGCACCCCGGCCAACGCCTCGCGCATATCGTGCTCCTTGGGCAGGGCCGTCAGCATGAAGGTGTTCCGGCATGTGGCGAGGCTCCCGAGAACGGCCACCACGCGTTTGTAACGGGCGTCGGGGCGTTTCTCCGCCTCGGCCAGCCGGGCGCGCGCCATTTCGAGAAAGACCTTGCGCGCCAGTTCGTCGCGCACGGCGCCCACCGTCGCACGCTCCTCCTCCGACGGATAGGGCTGGTAGAAGATCAGCTTCACGGCCACAGCCTTGGTTTCGGGATCGGTCACCAGTCCGTAGCGGGGCTTGTCGCGCTGCGGAATGTCGTAGACCTCCTTCCGGGCGGGATTTTCGGCCTTCGGGATCGACGACATCACGTCGCGGATCTTCCGCTCCATCGCGTCCACATCCACGTCGCCGACGACGATCACCGCCTGCAAATCGGGACGATACCATTTATGGTAGAAGTCGATGAGCGTCTGCCGCCCGAAGCTGTTGACGATCTCCATGTCGCCGATCACATCGCGCCGGGCGTATTTCGACCCGTCGTACTCGACCTCGGCCGACTTGCGGGCCATGCGCGAGCGGGCGTCGTTGCCGCGCCGCCACTCCTCGCGGATCACGCCCCGCTCCGACTCGATCTCCCCGGGTTCGCAGGCGATGTAATAGGACCAGTCGTGCAGGATCAGCAGCAGCGAGTCCACCAGTCCCTCGCGCACCAGCGGCACGTTGGAAACATTGTAGACCGTGCGGTCGCGCGAGGTGTAGGCATTGACGTTGTATCCGAAGCGCACTCCATTGGCCGCAAGGTAGTTGAGAATGCCCTTTCCGGGAAAGTGCTTCGTTCCGTTGAAGGCCATGTGTTCGAGGAAATGGGCCAGGCCGTTCTGATCGTCCTCCTCCTGCAGGGCGCCTACGTCGTGGGCGATGAAGAAATCCGCCCGCTGCCGGGGATTGTCGTAATGCCGGATGTAGTAGGTCATCCCGTTGTCGAGCCGGCCGACCCGGACCTCGCCGTCGAGCGGCATCTTCTCTTGCGGGCCTGCGGGGACTTGCCCCGCCGCCGGAACGGCCAGCAGACAGAGCAGGGCCGCACGGATCAGAACAGATTTTTTCATCGTGGATTCGCTTAATTATGCAGTGCAGTTTCGCAAATATACAAAAAAGTCGCACAGGAGACGCTAAAAAACGGACGTCGCGGATCAATCAAACTTCAAAATAACTATCTTTGCGTTATACACATCATTTACAACCCGAACAATGAAAAGAAAAAGCAATTGGTTAAAGAATTTGCTGCAATGGGGCACGCTTGCGGCAATCGTGGGATTCGTGGTCTACGGGCTTACGCTCGGGGAGAAACCCGCGGACGTGGAGGCCTACTGCCCGTTCGGCGGACTGCAGGCACTGGGAAGCTACCTGGTCAACAACTCGCTGGCATGCACGATGTCCATGACGCAGATCATGGTGGGCGTCATGCTCGCCGTGGGAGTGATCCTTTTCAGCAAACTCTTCTGCGGCTACCTATGCCCGCTGGGAACCGTCAGCGAATGGATGGGCCGGGGCGGCAAAAAACTGAAGGTCAGCGTCGAAATCCGCCCGGGAAGCATCGCCGACCGCCTGCTCCGCGCCGTCAAATACGCGCTGCTGTTCTACGTGTTCTACATGTCGGCGTCGAGCAGCGAACTTTTCTGCAAGAATTTCGACCCCTATTACGCCGTCGCCACGGGCTTCAAGGGTGAGATCACCGTCTGGATGACCGTCATTTCGGTTGCGCTGCTCTTCCTCGGCAGCTTTTTCGTCAAAATGTTCTGGTGCAAATACATCTGCCCGCTGGGTGCGCTGAGCAACATCTTCAAATTCACCCTCACCTTCGCGGGCATCGTCATCCTGCTGTGGGCGCTCGGGCTGCTGGGCGTGGCTTCGGCCTGGGTATGGGCGCTGGGCGCCGCCTGCGTCATCGGCTACCTCTGGGAGATGATCTATCTCAAGAGCAAGGTCTTCCCGCTGCTGCGCATCGTCCGCGACGAAGCCACGTGCACCAAGTGCGACGTCTGCCGACGCAAATGCCCCTATTCGATCGACATCAAGAACCTCGACAAGGTGAAGCATATCGACTGCACGCTCTGCGGAACGTGCGTCTCGGCCTGCCCCGAAGATTCGTTGCAGGTCGGCGGCAAACGCTCGCTGCGCTGGCTGCCCGGCATCCTGGCCGTCGCGCTCTTCGGCGCGGCGCTGTGGTTCGGCAGCCACTGGGAACTTCCGACCATCGACGAGAAGTGGGGCGAATACGAGCAGGTCGAAGGCATGCAGACCTACGAAATCGAGGGACTCACCTCGGTAAAGTGCTTCGGCAGCTCGAAGGCCTTCTCCGCGAAGATGCAGAAAGTGCCGGGCGTCTACGGCGTGAAAACGTTCGTGAAACGCCACGCCGTGGTGATCAGCTACGATCCCAAGGCGATCGACGAGACGAGCATCGACAAGGCGATCTTCTCGCCGACGACCATGAAGTTCGCAACGCCGAAAGCCGGCGTCGACTCGCTGTCGGTGGTCCGCATCGGCGTCGAGGGACTCCACGATAAGATGGACATGGTCTACTTCGGGGCCATCCTGCGCAACATCGACGGCATCTGCGGCTTCGACGCACAGTACGACTGCCCGGTAGCCGTTACGCTCTACGTCGACCCGTCGGCCGCGATCCCCGAAAAGATGCTCCGCGACTCGATCGAGGTCAAGGAGGCCCACATGCTGGCCCACGGCGGCAAGGTCCGCGTGATTCCGGTCCACTACGAGCTCAAAAGCTACGACCCCGCCGCCGGCAGGATCGGCCGCCGCGAGTTCCTCGACCTGATGTTCGAGCAGACCCGCGACCTCTCGGCGCCGTTCAAGCATAACACCGAGACTTACGGCGATGACGCGAAGTACCCCAAAGGCGTCTACGAAGTCGAGTGCCGCGGCATCGAGAAGCCGCTCATCAAGCGCAGCTTCCCCTACTTCCGCGGGTTCCTCTCGCTCAAGGAGGGCATCACGCGGCTCGACGTGGCATTGAACGACGAGGAGGTTCCCGTACTGCGGATCGTCTACGTCAAGTCGATGTGGGACGACGCGAAGATCTGGAACGAACTGCTCAACGCCAAGGTGTGGCCCGTGAAATACAAGGACGGCACGCTCAAGGACGAGGAGCCGAAGTTCACCTTCAAAACCGAGGGACACACCCTCTGACACCACCGGGGCTTGTGATACGCAAGCCCCTTTTTTCGAGATAAACCAAGAAGACGATGAAAAAAGCGATTTTTTACCTGCTGGCCTGCGTCCTGCTCCCGGTTGCGGCGTCGGCCGACGAGGGCATGTGGCTGGTCAGCACGTTCCGGGACGTGATCTACCCCCAGATGAAGAAGGAGGGGCTGAAACTCAAACCCGGAGAGATTTACAACGAGGAGTCCCCGGCGCTGTGCAACGCCATCGTGGCCGTCGACGGCGGCATGGGCACGGGCAGCGTGATTTCGGACAAGGGACTCGTCATCACCAACCACCATGTGGCCTACGGCGACATCCACTCGTTGAGCACCCCCGCGAAGAACTACCTCGAAGAGGGCTTCTGGGCGCTCGAACAAAAGGACGAACTGCCGCTCAAGGGCAAGACCGTGACCTTCCTGCGGCAGGTCCGCGACGTGACGGACGAGGCCCAGGCCATCCGCGACTCGCTCGAAAAGGCCAACAGCCTGGGCATCTTCGGGACGCGCAAGGTCTACGGCATCCTCGAACGGAAGTACGGCGGGGACACCCCCTTCGAAGTGGAGTGCGCCTCGATGTGGAAGGGCAAGAAATACCTGCTTTTCTACTACGAGACCTATAAGGACGTGCGCCTCGTGGGTGCGCCTCCCGTGAAAATCGGGGCCTTCGGCGGCGAGCAGGACAACTGGGGCTGGCCCCAGCACAAGGGCGATTTCGCCCTCTACCGCGTCTACGGCGACGCGAAGGGCCGCCCGGCGGCCTACTCGGAGAACAACGTGCCCATCACGCCCCGCAAGGTGCTGAATGTCTCGACGAGTGGCATCCACGACGGGGACTACGCCATGGTGATCGGCTTTCCGGGCCGCACCAACCGCTACATGTCGTCGCAGGCCGTGCGCGAAAAGGAGCACGTGACCAACCCCGTGGTGATCAAGGCGCGCCGCGACCGCCTCGACATCATGCTGCGCCACATGGAGGCCGACCCGGACGTGCGGCTGATGTACAGCGACAAGTATTTCAACATCAGCAACTACGCCGACTACGCCAAGTGGGAGAACATCTGCCTGCGCCGTTACGACGTTATCGGCATCCGCGCCGCCGAGGAGGCGCGCCTCGCCGCCTGGATCGACGCCGATCCGGCCCGCAGGGCCGAATACGGCGACCTGCTCGCCAACCTCAAAAAAGGCTACGAGGCCCGCGCCGAAGCCGTGCGCGAAAAGTGCTACTACCAGGAGACGTGGATTCGCCCGAGCGACGTGATGATGACGGCCAACCGTCTCGGCACGCTCGTCGACCGCATGCAGCGCGACGGCATCGCCTCGGTGCAGGACGGCGACAAGAACTTCGCGGGCGTGAAGTCCAACACCCGCCGGATGATGAAGGACTTCGACCTGGCCACCGACAAGGAGGTGCTGACACGGATGATGGAGAGTTTCACCGACAACGTGCCCCGCGAAATGTGGGGCGAGCAGCTGCCGCTGCTTTACGACCGTTTCAAGGGCAACGTTCCGGCGCTGGTCGACTACGCGTTCGAAAACACCTGCTGCACCAGCTACGAAAAGCTCTGCGCCTGGTTCGCACAGCCCCGCACAGCCGAGGAGATCCTCTCCGACCCGATGGCGGCGATGGCCAATTCGGTCAGCTCGCGGCGTTTCGCTGAGAAACTCAAGCAGGCCGAGGAGACGTCGGGCATCGACGCCGACAAGGAGGAACTCCGCTACACCCACGCCATCTACGAGATGCGCGAATCGGAAGGCACGCCCCAATATCCCGACGCCAACTCGACAATGCGCCTCACCTACGGAACCGTAGGCCCGGTCTCGCCCAAGGACGCCGTGCACTACGACTCCCGTTCGACGATCGACGGCTACCTCGAAAAATACAATCCCGACGACTACGAATTCCGTGTCGACGACCGGATGTCTTCGCTCATCCGCAGCAAGGACTGGGGCCGCTGGGGCGAAAACGGCCGGCTGTACGTCAATTTCCTCACCAACAACGACATCACGGGCGGCAATTCGGGAAGCCCTGTGCTCAACGCCCGGGGCGACGTGATCGGACTGGCGTTCGACGGCAACCGCGAGTCGATGTCGGGCGACATCTATTTCCACCCGACCAACTTCAAGACGGTCTGCGTCGACATCCGCTTCGTGCTGTGGATCATGGACAAATACGCTGGCGCCGGAAAGCTGATCGACGAAATGCGGCTGGTGAAATAACCCGCCCTGCGCTCGCCAAGGAACGGACCCTTCAAAACGGGGGTCCGTTCCTTTTTTATGAATCCCCGACGACAAAAACCCCGCAGGACTTTGCACGTCCTGCGGGGTTTTTAATGACGACCCGCGGTTCAGAAGTTCAGACCCACGGCCGCGAACAGGCCGCCGCGCCGGCTGCCGTCCATCAGGCCGCTGCGCCCCCATGCCGCACGCCCTTTCAGATCGACGTACAGGCTCATTTTCTTCGCCGGGAAACAGTGCGTATAGCGCAGGCCGGCCTCACCGTTCAGACGGTCGTTGGTCAGGAAGGCATACTCCTGGGCCAGCAGGTCGGCGCGATAGTTCTCGTTGTCGATCTGCACCCCCTCGGGGCAGCTCTTCTCCAGTTCGGTTCCGCCGCCGAACGTATAGCCGCCGCGCACCGTCGCGTCGAGCCAGCTGCGGCCGCTGAACCGGAAGTTCTTCGTCACGCCCAGCATCAGTTTCGAATAGTGCAGGTCCTGATCGTAGCATGCCGGGGAGATCGTATATTCCGATTCGGCCTTGTAATAGGTATAAGCCGCATCGACGATCCACGAACTGCTCCACTCGTTGCGCTTGACGTAGAGTTTGTAATCGGCATCGACGCTGCGCTGCTTCTGCGAGAATTTCAGGAAGCGGCCGTACTGTTTGTACAGTTTCTGATTGGTCTCCGGATCAAGTTCCAGCTCCTGAATATTGTTGTATTTCAGCAGGTCGCCCCACGAGGCGTCGACCGAAAGCCGCTGATCGACCCTGCGGCCCGCAACGTTGAGCACCCCCAGATAGCGGTAGGTCAACTGATCGTTGTCGCCCAGATGCTGGTCCAAATCGAAGCGGAAACGCTCCATTTTGTCGTATTCGGCCGAGAACTGATTGAAGAACTTCACCCTCTTTCCCAATTTCAATTCCAACTGGGCGGCGCCTCCGTATTCGGAGCCTTTGTAATAGACGTCATAGAATTTTTCGCTTCCCCCGAGCTGCTGGCTGGTATAAAACCACATGCCTTCGAAGAAGTAGATCATTCCGCTGGTCGTATTCGTACCGAAAGCCGCATAGCCGACCTGCTCCGTCGTGCGTTCATACGTAAAATTAAGACCTGCGTCCACCACCTTCGAGGTAAACATCACACCCGGCTGAACGCTCAAATACATCGAGGTGGTTTTATTGCGCGAATCCCGACGCTTTGCCAGGCTGCGATCCTCGTATTTCCCCATCGCTCCAACCACCCAGCGCCCCATACGGTAGGCAACCCCGGCCTCGATGGCATAGGTTTCATCACGCGTATTTCCGGGAATCGAATCGCCAATCAGCATCGGAGAATCTCCGATGTTGGCATTTCCCGCCCAACTGCGGTCCTTCGAAGCCGCATAATCATAACTCAACTTACCGTAGAACGAAAGACGATTCCAACGGCGGTACGACTCGGACCGGACCCCGAACGCATTCACTTCCGCTCCATCGGTAACGTTGCGCAGTCCGCCTTGCTCGAAATCATAATTCACTTCCGCAATGGAGAGCGATGCCTGATTGAGCATCAGGCCCGCCGCATTGTCCGAAACGAGCCATCCGCTTTTCGAACGAATCCGTTCCAGGGTATAATATTTTTCAAGGTTCTCCTTCGGAGCGGAGGACTGGGCGAAAACGCCCGACCCCGCACATACCGCAGTCAACAGGAGCACCGCATAGATCTTTTTCTTCATGGCTGTTTCGTTTTATCGGTTTTTGTACTCCGTGCAAAGGGTCGGTTCATCGAGCGGAATCCAGTCGTCGGCCGAATTGTTCGTATCCTGATAAACCGTACGACCTACGATCTCCGAAGCGCTTTCGTCCACCTTGCGGATATAGGACTGACCGCTGTACGAGGCCGTCGTGATAAACAAAGGCTGGAGACTGATGTCGGAGCAAAGACGCGGGACGTGCGTATCGTTACTGCGGAACTCCACACCATCGAGAATACACTCCTTGGGAACCATTATCGAGGGCATACTCTGATACTTCGTCGGCTGATACATCACCTTGCCGTAGGGCCGGCCTTTGATGGCTCCGTCCTTAACGTACTCATAAGGATCTTCAGGCAGCCGATATACAACGATCGCCGGCGAGCTGATGGAGAGAACGATCGAATTTCCGGATGCCAGCTCACAGAAGCATTCCAGCCGTTCAACGCCCGCGGCCGGAGCTTTTACCGCGGAGCCAGCAAAACGGTCGATATACATCGCCCATACATTATCCGCGGCAAGGTTCATCGGTCTGCTGGTCTGGTCTGCCGTATGTTCGACGGCGCTCAAGGCAATCACGACCTCTTCGCCCGGCTGTATCGGGTGCTCCCGGCCTTCGCCCGGGAAAACAAAACCGAAAGCGTTGACCGGAATGGAATCGCGGAGTTCGGTGCTGGTGCTTCCCAACCAGAATTTATTGTACACGGCCGATTTTCCCGAATTGAACGACGTGTGGAATCCGACTCCCACCCCGTCGAGATACTGCACATCGTCGGAATTGTTGCAGAGCGTGAAATACTGGTCATAGTTATAATTCGCTTTCCCGTCGGCAGTCTTCGTTTTGTGAAAATAAACCTCTTTCAGAATGATCGTGCCACGCGCCGTAGCCTTAATCTCGAGATTGTTCGTCCCGGCCGACTGACCGTCTTTATTCAGCACGAAATCCCTGGTGGCATGCAGGAACTTGCTGATTCCGCCCACATCGGCCACTTTGCTGATAATCACGCTGTAATTTCCGTATTCGGCGTCGATCCGGGTTTCACCCTTCGCATCCGTTTCGGAAGTATACGTATTTCCGATCTTCGTATTGCGCATAGTCACCTTGAACCCCGACTTGTCGAGCGATGCCAACTCTCCGGGCAAATCAATGGAGATCAGCACCTCCCTGTTGCCATGGAGCAATTCGCCGTCTTTCATATCCTTGAGGCAGCCGCACAGCAGAAAGGCCGTCGCCAAAGGCACCAGATAATATAAAATCTTTTTCATCATCTGCAACTCTTTAGAATTTAAGTTTTAGTTCCGCGCCGAAATAAATATCCGTATTTACGCGCTTATAAGTTCCCGTACTCTTCAGCAACATTTTAGGATGCGAGTTCGTAAAGTTGTTGGCGTAGAATGAAATCTGGGCAATCCTGCCGATCTCTTTCGTAACACGGAGGTTGGCCATGAAATAAGGCTTGAACGAATTTTCGACAAAGGTCGTAGTCGCACTGCCCGTCTGAAGGTATTCCCGGTAAGCCGCTCCATAGGTAGGATCGTTGTACAAGTCCCGATTGAACGGCAATAGCTGACCATCCATGTTCATATAGAAATCGGGGTCCCGGTAGATCATCTTGCCATTCGTCCCATTCGAAAAATCGCCATAAACGGGATTATTGTCGTCATCGAGGATGTAAACACCGTCTGCCTGGAGATTCCGGGTCCGGTTGAGCCATACACACTGGACGGTCAGTGTTGTAATCAGACGCAACTTCGGAATGTGCGTGATCAGGTTAATATTGGAATTGAACCGGGTGTACACCGAACCGGAAGAGACGGATTTGCCTCCATAATAGGCTCCCAGAAACGGGTTGTAGATATTCTTACCGTCAATAGGCACTTTCACCGAGGAATAAGTATCGTACAACAACACGCCCTCGCTATCCTTCCGGGTCATGGTCATGTATGCTCCGTTGACAACGACCGAAGTCCGGACCGGACGAATCTGCCCGAAATCGAACGTATACTCGACACCCCACTTGTCGTATTTACCGTCATTGGCCGGTTTCTTGACGGATGCCGTATTGAATATTTTCTCATCCCGATAGTCGAGCGGCTCGCCTCCCACGCCCAGAACCGGTTGTCCCGGATTGTTCGGATCATCCATATAAACCGGAACTTCCGTCCCTTTATAGGTTTCGTATTCCCGGAATGACAATACCTGCGGAACCATACGAAGGGTATAACCGTTACGCATCTTTTCATTATAATAGGTAATGCCTCCCTTGACACCGAACATATCGAAATCGAGACCCACTTCGAAGTTCTTGCTGTACTGCATCTTCAGATCGCGGTTAATCATATCGGACTGCGGGGTCACGAACGTAGTCCATGCCGCCACAGGCCCCGTCTCAGTAGTTCCGCCCCAGCTGAACGAAACCCGGTCAATATACACCGGAAAAGGATAAAGCAGCCGCAGGGCCGGCAGCGTGGTCTGGATGCCCCAGCCGGCGCGCAGCGACAGTTCGCGGACCTTTTTCGGCGCGCGATTGCTGATGATCGTATATTTGGCGTTAAAACGCGGATCGACGGCCCACTTATCGTTCAGCTGATCCGTCGCCATATAGGTAAAACGTCCGCCGGCCTGCAACGTGAGCGATGTTTTTCCGATCGGCAGCGTCGCTTTTTCTTCGGCGAAGACAGCCACCTGATTCAGGAAAGGAATGTCGCTGAACGGCTCCGGACGGAACGACATGGGACGCACGCCTTCGTAATACTGTCCTTTGCCGGTGTTGCCCGAATTGTTCCACTCGACACCGAGCATCGCCTTGTTGTAGACCTTGCCGTAACGCCCCGAAAGTTCAGCCACCATTTTAGCCGTGGTGTAATAGGCCATACTCAAATTCCGAATATCGCTCAAGTAATTGTCAGGGGTGAATTCAGTCAGATACTCCCCGTTTTCCAAAGCTCCGGGATTGGCGACACCGAGGGCGCTGGGCGCCATCTGCTGACGGGCGTACTGACGGGTCATTGATGTGTTGAAAACGTATTTCAACGACGTAATCCACGACTTGTTGAGCAGCCACGAACCATTAAGGTTGATCGACAGGTTCCGGTCGTCCAACTCCTTGCGTTCAGCCTGCGAGATATTGTCCGGATCAGCCTTTGTAGTGCCGCGCGAAAGGTAACCGCTCACCTTCGCATTGAACTGAAACGGCGTGCGGTCACGGTTGAAGGTATTGGTATAACCCACCGAAAACGTTCCGCGGTCATAAGATTCCTCCACCGTACGGATGTCCTTCATCGCATTGGCGTAGTCGATCGACGCATTGAGGAAACCCTTGTCGGACCCCAACGCATAACCTTTAGTCAGCGACACGGCCTTGGTGTCCGGCACGGTCTTCACCCGGATTTCATAGGGAGTGCGGCCCTGCTTGGTCTTGACGACGACCGCTCCGGCGCTCATATTGCCGTATTCGGCCGACGCAACGCCGCGGATGACCTCGATCGACTCGATATTGTCGGTCGAAATGGTGCGCATGTCGATACCCCGGCTGGTTTGCTGCCCGAAAGCGGCCGCTTTTCCACCCATCAGCATCGCGCTATTATTCACAACGGCTCCATCGACATAGACGCCCACCGAACTGGAGTTGATGCTGTTCGCATCCTTACCGTCCGTCATCGAATTAGGCAGATCACGGATGCCGACGAAATTCGAAGTGGAGTTCGTCAATTCCGGATTCGCGGTCAGCACGCCCGGCAGCAGCTGCATCACGTCCTTGACGGAGGTGGCTTGCAGGTGGTCCATCGCCTGACGGTCGATCGTCGACGAGGAGTTGATGCTGCGGCCCCGCTGGGCCGTTACGGTCACGGTGTTGAGTTGCAGGCTCGACTCCTTGAGGCGCAGCGAGAGCGCCCCGATCGAAGCGCTGACCGTCACCTTGTACGAAAGCGGCTCGTAACCCAGGCAGGTTGCCTCGATGGTGTAGCTGCCGGTGGTCACCGACGGCATCCGGAACCGGCCTTTGGCATCGGTCACCACCCACAGCTCAAGCGTCGGAATGGAAACCACGCAGCCCGCAATCGGCTCCTTCGTGTTGTACTCCGTCACGGTCCCTTCGATGGAGACCTTCTTCGGAGCCTGGGCCCGCACTCCCAGCGGAATGCAGACGCCCGCCAATAAAAGCATTAGTAAAAATTTCTTCACGGCAAACAGGGTTATGTGAATAGTAAGAATGTCATTCGTTTTCGGGGGACAAAGATAGAGTGCCGCACAACAGGCGGCAACCCCGAGAAATGGGGATTTCACCGGTCAGGGGACACAATAACGGCTTCCGGCAGCTGCATGGCGCAACTGTCGGGCATCGGGAAACACGCGACTGTCAACAGATGGTAGGGCAATTCCCGCGGGGGGGGGAACCCGGGCCGGGAATTCGTCGGCATGGTCCGGAACGCTGATCCGGGCGGTCGCCGGGCGGCGGTTCAATCCACTCTTCCTCATGCCAGTTTCATTTGATTCAAGACAAATCTTGTTTCGCAAGATAAGAAAAAAACACCATTCCGAACATCTTTTCGAACCATGAATTTAACCGAACTTACAATCCGAACGCATCCTGCGGCATATCGCGACAATGTTTAACCGGATTTCCGCCTGCGGTTTCGATCCGAAACGCCCCATTCGGGCCGAAATTTCTTTTTTTGCGGACCGGCTGTACTATGGACGGAAATTACTATCTTGCGGCCAATAAACCTTCACCCCCCCCGGTTTGACGCGTTACATACTACTGATTCTCGCCCTTCTCGGGTTTGTCGGCATGCCCTCCGCACATCCGGCGGGGAATCATGCGCTCCAATCCTTCGCCCTCTCTTACCAACCCATGAACTTCGGCCGGCCGGCGCGCACGGTCGTCACGGTCGAGGACAAGGAGACGCACGACCCGCTGCTGGGCGCCACGGTCTCGATCGTCAGCCGGGCCGACACGCTGCGGGGCACGACCGTCAAGGAGGATTTCTACCGTATCATGGCCGTCTACCGCTGCGACCGGATTTTCCGCGACTCGGTCGACCTGGAGGTCACCTACGTGGGTTACAAGCCGTTCAAAAAACGCTACGGAAACACCGGATTCCGGGGACGGATCGAGGTCAAAATGGAGGTCGACGAACAGTCGATCGCGCAGGTCGTGGTCGTCGGGCAGCAGGTCGCCATGGTCTTCCGGGGCGACACGACGGTCTACAACGCGGGGGCGTTCAAAACCATGGCCGACGACCGTTTCGCGGAGCTGCTGAAGCAGCTGCCGGGCGTCGAGATCAAGGACAACAAGATTTACGCCGAAGGGCAGGAGGTCAAACGGGTGCTGATCGACGGGAAAAACCTCTTCGGCTCGAAAACCTCCTACGCACTCACCGACCTCGAAGCCTCGGACGTCCGGAGCGTGCGGGTCTACGAGGATTTCAGCCCCGAGGCAAAGCGCCTGGGGGACAACACGGCCGAAAAAGAGAAGGTGATGGACGTCGAAACCAAGTCGAAGCGCGGTTACATCCTGGGCGGGAATCTGGAGGGCACGCTCGGCGCGAGCCTCGAAAGGGACTACTCGGGTCGGCATGAAATCCGCCATTCCGAGGCCGGAAGCTTTTACCGCAACACCGAAAGGGGCAACTGGCGTCTCGAAGCCTCCAACTCGAAGGACAACATCCGGCAGGGAGAAGGCGTCTCGTTCGACTCGAAGACGACCCCCACGAAACAGACCGACGCCCAGGCGGACTATACCCTGCGCCGGGGCGACTCGACCAACGTATCGACCGCCGTCCGGTTCGGACGCAGCCGCCAGAGCAGCACGGGGTCCTCGCAGACCGAATATTTCCCGACCGAAGCCTATGCCCTGCGCAGCGAGGAGAGCCGGAACGAATCGCTCTCGAAATCGCTTTCGGCGGAGATCTCGAACTACGTCAACATCCAGCGGAAGAAGAAGGTTTTCGGGGCCATGACCACCTTTTCGATCGACGACGGCTCCACACTCGGGCACAGCCGCACGCAGCAGCGGATCGACGACGAAAAGACCCGGACGAACCTCAACAGCAACTCCGACAGACGCAACATCCGATTGAATGTCAGCATTTTCTTCCACTCGAAAATTTCCGAACGGTCGACCCTGTCGTTCAACGTCTCGGGCAAATACGCACCCGGCGACCGGGACGGCTGGCGGGTCGACACGACGGCCTCGACACCCGGCCTGCAGGTCAAACTGCGCAACGACGGCGACAGCCGCAACTATTCGTTCGGCGCCAATCTGGGCTACCGCTACAAACTGGGAAAAAAGGGTTCGGTCAACGCCTCATACAACTTCAGCCGCGATTACGCCCGCTCGAAACAGCTGGCGGTCGATTTCCTCTCCGACCCGCAGGGCGTCGTCGACACGGTCAACTCCTACCATTACACGACCGACACCTACACGCACAGCCTGCAAACCAGCCTGCAATACCGGAGCGGCGACGTCTGGATAATGGCCGGACTGGGCGGAGTGCTCTACGACATCGCCCGCAGCGAGCGCTTCCCCAAGGAGGAGCGCTTCCCGCGGCTGTTCTTCCAGCTCAACCCGACGGTCTACCTCTCGGTCGGCAAGTCGCGGAAGCGTTTTTCGTTCAACCTGGCCTCCTTCCCGCAGATGATCCCGCTCGACGCGCTGCGCTCGACGCTCAACGCCACCAACCCCCTTTCGTTGCAGGCCGGAAACCCCGGTCTCAAGTTGCAGAACGACCTCTCGGGATCGGCGGGATTCCAGTTCACCGACGTCAAAAAGGCCCTCTCCTTCAGCGTGCGGCTCAACGGCAGCTACACCTTCAACTACATCGCCCAGCGACGCACGCTCTTCCTCGAAGACACCTACCTGCCCCAGTACGACTACACGGCACGGAAGGGTGCGCAGCTCACCACGCAGGCCAACGTCGGGGGCAATTACAACCTCGGGGGCAGGGTCTCCTACTCACAGCAGATCAACCCGCTGCGCTCGACCCTGAACGTCTCGGTGAACTACGGCTTCAGCCAGACGCCCTATTTCACCGGCGAAGACCTCTTCCACTCGGTCCGCCATTCGCTCGGCTTCGGCTTCGGCTTCGACTCGGGCTTTTCGAGCAAGGTCAAGCTCAACATCCGCTCCAACACCTCGATGAGTTCCTACACCACGCAGAAAGAGACCGCGCAGGAGCTGCGCGAACAACTCACGGCGCGCGTCGACCTGCGCTTCGGCAAGTATTTCGGGTCGGTCGGCACGCTCTACGAATTCTACTGCAACAGCCGCTCGCACGCGCTCACGCGCCACAACGTGATCCTCAACGCCTCGGCGGGGCGCAAGTTCGGCAAGGAGAACCGGCTGGGGCTTTCGGCGGGCGTCATCGACATCCTCAACCGCCCCGACTACGCCACCACGAGTTTCGACACGGATTACATCGTCACCTCCTCAACCTCCTACCTGGGCCGTTACGGCTACCTGCGCGTCGCCTATACGTTCTGATCGGAAGCCGCCGGAATTACGGTGTTATTTCGGTTTATTTCGTATAGTTTCGCATATTTTCGTATCTTTGGACGCAGAAACCGTTTAAAGCGTATGAAAAAACTACTGATCCCCCTGATTGCCGCCTTTGCCGCGAACACCGTATCGGCCGCCGCGCCGCAGCAGGTCATCGACATCAGCACCGACAAGGTCTCGATGGTGCTCACCGCCGCCCCCGGAGGCGAAGTTTATTTCCGCCACTTCGGCGGACGCATCGACGACCCGGCGCCGCTGGCCGACTACAAGAGCAACCGCCGCAGTGACCACGGAACCGAGGACCTGGCCTATCCCGCGACGGGAGGCCGCAACTTCCGCGAACCCGCCCTGCGCGTCACCCATGCCGACGGCGACATGAACACCGAACTGCGCTACGTGTCGCACGCCTCGAAACAGCTCTCCGACAAGAACGTGACGGAGACCGTCGTGAAGATGACCGACTGCTGCCAGGCGCTCGACGTGGAACTGGTCTTCACGGCCTACGCCCGCGAAAACGTCATCACCACGCACGCCGTGATCCGCAACCGCGAGAAGGGTCCCGTCACGCTGCACAGCTTCTACTCCTCGTCGCTCCCGCTGAAGGCCGACAAATACCTCCTGACGCACCTCTACGGGGCCTGGGCGCGTGAAGCGCAGGTCGACCACACGCTGCTGACCCACGGATCGAAAAGCATCGAGTCGACGCGCGAGGTGCGCACGACCCACACCGAAAACCCGGCGTTCCTGCTCACGCTGAACAGCGATTCGTTCAGCGAGACCTGCGGCGAAGTCATCGCCGGAGCGCTGGCCTGGAGCGGCAACTTCCGCCTCAACTTCGAGGTCGACGAATTCGACGTGCTGACCGTCCTGGCCGGCGCCAACCCCAACGCCTCGGAGTACAGGCTCCGCCCGGGCGAGACGTTCACCACGCCCGAAATGATCTACACCCACTCGTTCTGCGGCGCGGGCGGCGCCTCGCGCAACCTCCACGACTGGGCGCGCAACTACGGCGTCTACCACGGCCACGAGGCCGTCCCCACGCTGCTCAACAGCTGGGAAGGCGCCTACTTCAAGTTCGACGCCAAGGTCCTGAAACAGATGATCGACGACGCAGCCTCGATGGGATTGGAAATGTTCGTCCTCGACGACGGCTGGTTCGGCAACAAATACCCGCGCAACAACTCCAACGCCGGATTGGGCGACTGGCAGGTGAACGCCGCGAAACTCCCCGAAGGCATCGACCACATCGCCTCCTACGCCCACTCGAAGGGACTGAAGTTCGGCATCTGGATCGAACCGGAGATGGTCAACCCCAAGAGCGAGCTGGCCGAGAAGCACCCCGACTGGATCGTCCGTCCGCCGAAGCGCGAAGCGCCCACGACCCGCAACCAGTGGCTGCTCGACCTCACGAACCCCAAGGTGCAGGACTTCGTGTTCGGAGTCTTCGACAACACGATGAAACTCTCGGACAAGATCGACTACATCAAGTGGGACGCCAACCGCAACGCCAACAACGTGGGTTCGGCCTACCTCCCGGCCGACGAACAGTCGCGCTTCTGGATCGACTACGCGCAGGGCTTCTACAAGGTGATGGAACGCATCCGCGCCAAATACCCCGACGTGCTGATCCAGGCCTGCGCCTCGGGCGGCGGCCGCGTGGAGTACGGCGCCCTGAAGTATTTCGACGAAGTGTGGACGAGCGACAACACCGAGGCGCTTTCGCGCGCGCGCATCCAGTACGGCACGAGCCTTTTCTACCCCGCCGTCGTGATGGGTTCGCACGTCTCGGCCACGCCCAACCACCAGACGGGCAACATCACGCCCATCAAGTTCCGCTTCGACATGGCCTGCGCCGGACGCCTCGGCATGGAGCTTCAGCCCAGGCAGATGACCGACGAGGAGCGGCAGTTCGCCCGCCGGGCCATCGCCAGCTACAAGGAGTACCGCGACATCGTGATGCAGGGCGACCTCTACCGCATCGGCACGCCCTATGACAAGAGCGGCTGCTACGGCCTGATGTACGTTTCGAAGGACCGGAAGCAGGCCGTGCTGTTCACGTACAGCCTCCGGTACCAGGGCCGCTCGCTGATCCCGAAATTCCGCTTGCAGGGACTCGACCCGAAGACGGGCTACACCATCCGCGAACTGAACGTCGACAAATCGCGCAACTGGTTCGACGGCAAAACCTTCAGCGGCGAGATGCTCTCGAACGCCGGCATCAACCCCTCGATGCCGAAGATTTACGACAGCGGCGTATTCCTGCTCACGGCGGAATAGAAGCTGCTCCGTCGCGAAAGCCACCCCGGGATTTGCCGCCGGGGTGGCTTTTTCCTATCTTTGCCGAAGAACATTTTTCCGAACATGATCGAACAAATCATATCCCGACGACTGCAAATTCCGCTGCGCCAGGTGCAGGGGACCGTGCGTCTGCTCCGCGAAGGGGCGACGATACCCTTTATCAGCCGCTACCGCAAGGAAGCGACCGGCTCGCTCGACGAGGTGCAGGTCGCCTCCGTCAAGGAGTGGCTCGACCGGCTCACCGAACTCGAAACCCGCAAGCAGACGGTGCTCACGACCATCGAGGGGCAGGGCAGGCTGACCCCGGAACTCCGCCGGCGCATCGCGGAGTGCTGGGATGCGGTGGAGCTGGAGGACATTTACCTGCCCTACAAACCCAAACGCCGCACGCGGGCCACCGTGGCGCGCGAACGGGGCCTGGAGCCACTGGCCGAAATCATCCTGGCGCAGCAGTCCCGCAACGTCGTGCAGCAGGCCCGGCGGTTCGTTTCGGCCGAAGTGCCGACCCCGGAGGAGGCCCTCGCCGGGGCGTGCGACATCGTCGCCGAACGTATCTCGGAAGACGAGCGCGCCCGCAACACGCTGCGCCGCACGTTCGCCCGCGAAGGCATCGTCCATTCGAAACTCGTCAAAGGCAAAGAGACGGAAGGGGCGAAATACGCCGACTATTTCGACGCCGCGACGCCCCTGCGCAGCATCTCGTCGCACCGCTTCCTGGCCATGCGCCGCGGCGAGGAGGAGGGCATTCTGAAAATCGCGGTCGACGTGGATGCCGAACATTGCATCGAGAGTCTCCGCCGGCTGTTCGTACGGCCCGGCTCGGCGACGCGCGAATGGATGGAAGCGGCCGTGGCCGACTCGTTCAAACGCCTGATACGCCCCTCGATCGAGACCGAACAGCTCGCGGCGGCAAAGGAAAAGGGATTGCTGCGCAGCGAGGGCAAGGAGTACGTCGTCAAGGACGGCGACATGATCTACTTCCGCTTTAACGTGTAAAATTCCGAAAATTTCATCATAAATTTCCGAAGACGGTGCAGCTCAGCTGCACCGTCTTTTTTTAAGTGAAATGGGTGCGCTACCATGGTAGCGATTCTGCAAACCGTTGGTATCACAGGAAAAACCGCATTTTAAATTTTTGGACTGCTACCAAACCGCTACCAGCCGCGCCCGCGAGCCCTTGCACGGCGGGCTTTTTCCGCGTCGCTAAGGGGATGCGATATCCACCGAATTGAACGATTTTTCCTTGATTCCGCTGAATTTTGATTATTTTCTATTATTTCCGCAACAATTTGAGGATTTGCAAATTTTGGCAGCAACCACGGGGAAGCGGGAGATTCGGCGGGTGTT
>OLVO01002012.1_pt1 | contig 19523 bp, 12 predicted proteins | sample 1672571 | NCBI WGS metagenome assembly OLVO01 (sample SAMEA3136700, study PRJEB25190) | human gut metagenome | biome: human gut; feature: human-associated habitat; material: faeces | place: Austria | collected 2013
TTTCCCAAACCTTCTTGATTGCATTAAAGCTGCCTTAACTCAGGAAAAAGACGAAATAGAAGGGCTATATGAAAATTTTGCCCGAAAAGCACGTGAAGAGGGGCTTGATCATATTGCCGGACTTTTGGAAAACATTGAAAATATTGAAAAAATTGATAATGCTATTGTGAGTACACATACGCAATATGACGAGGAAGGTCATGAAGTCAAAACTATTACTTTCCCATTCAGGAAAAATGAATCGGAAGGTACAATAAAGTATTTTTCTCTGGCATACCCTATCATTGATGCTTTGGATAATGGAAAGCGTCTTATAATAGATGAATTTGACTCTAAAATGCATCCTCTTCTTACATGTAGAATTATTGCCTTGTTTAATTCAAAAGAAACAAATCCCCAAAATGCTCAATTAATTTTCACTACTCATGATACAAATTTGTTGAGTGCTAATATATTCCGGCGGGATCAGGTTTGGTTTACACAAAAAGACCGCTATGGTGCAACCGAACTTTATTCATTGGCAGAGTATAAAGTACGTAATGATGCTTCGTTTGAAAAAGATTATTTATCAGGAAAGTATGGAGCAATTCCAATTGTTGGAGATTTAACCCGCTTGTTTAATACCCAAGAAAATTAAACCATGACGGCTACAAAAAGGAAAAATATAAATCCGCGTATCGAAAGAAAGATAACCCGTATCAGTAGTGTACGTGAGGTGAAACAAACATTTCTGATTATTTGCGAAGGAGTTAATACCGAACCTGATTATTTCAACGCTTTTCGTTTGACTTCTGCCAATGTGAAGGCACTTGGTCAAGGTATGGGAACATTGGCATTAGTACACAAGGCTATCCATATAAAAGAGCAGGAAAAGCTAAAGGGACGAACATATAATCAGAATTGGGTGGTCTTTGATAAAGATGATTTTCCTGAAAATGATTTTAACTCTGCAATCCTATTGGCGCAACAAAATGGTTTTGAAGTGGCTTATAGTAACCAAGCTTTTGAATTTTGGTTTTTACTGCATTTTAATCTATACCAAGGGGCGTTGCATCGTTCCAGATATGAAAAAATGTTGAGCGCTTTGCTCGGATTTGCTTATACAAAGAAATCGGGTGTAAGTTCTAAAATGTTTAATACTTTGTTTTCTAAACAAGAACAAGCCATTAATCACGCTAAAACTATCATGAGACAATTTGATGGAAATAATCCAGCACAACAAGAATCTTCTACTACTGTTCATTTGTTGGTAAAAGAGTTGAATAAGTTCCTATAATATAAAACTTTTCATTGTTATCGAATTAAAATCAGTATTTTACATATAAACCTTTGTGGCTCTATAAAATCTGTTAGACAGAAAAATAAAAATGTGGAATGCGACTTTAATATTCCATAAGGAAACGTGATATACTATACTAATTAATTGGAAGAAAGAAGGAACTTTTCTATCTTTGCTAATATTAATCTTTTTCGCTAATTGATTAAGATAAGAAAGGAGAAAATAATATGACCCTCAAAGAAAAACAATTAGAGTTTATTATCTATTGTATAGAGAATACAGCCGAACGGTTAGGACGTTATAGTGCGGATGTATATAATAAACTAAAAGAATTAGGTGCTATAGACGGCTATATAAATGCTTTTTATGATACTTTGCATACCCAAGGCAAAGCCTACATAGTAGATTCTTTATTAGAATATATCTATCATCGTGATCCACAATGGTTACCGAAAGATTATCGTCCTTTTCAAATTTCGACACAGCAAAAAGGAGATAAGTCATGTTAACTGTTTATCATGGTTCTACTTACCGTGTAGAACAACCATTAGCTGGAGTATGCCGACCAAATCTTGATTTCGGAGTGGGCTTTTATCTTACTGATTTAAAGGATCAGGCTATTCGTTGGGCTCTTCGCACAGCTGATATTCGCCATGAAAAAAGTGTGTGGCTCAATATTTATTCATTGGATATAGATGCCTGCCGCAACTCTTCTTTTCATTATTTGCACTTTACCACTTACGATGCACATTGGCTGGATTTTGTTGTAGCATGTCGACAAGGGAATGTTATATGGCAGGATTATGACATAATAGAAGGCGGTATAGCAGATGACCGTGTGATACGTACTATTGACCTTTATATGCGTGGTGATTACACTCGTGAAGAAGCATTGTCACGTTTGATTCATCAAGAGCCTAACAATCAAATTTGTATTACGAACCAAAAAGTAATTGACGAACACTTACATTTTGTGGATGCTATACTTTTGCCTTTCCCATCTCTCTCAAAAGAAATCCCCAATGCTGATATTGTAATGCAAGGCAAATATTACAGCATTGTAGAACTTCTTGCTACCCGTCTGCATATTTCCAGTCTACAGGCACTTGATATATTTTATAATAGCGAAAGCTACCAGCGCATTGTCCACCGACTTGGAGATCTATATCTCATGAGCGATGCATATATTGTAGATGAATTGATGAGGGAGCTACAAAAAAGACAAGGTTGATATTAGCCTTGTCTTTTATCCCTATTGTTAAGCTGTTCGAGAAGTCTTCTTCCGATGAAGTAGTCAGGCCATCCATCCGGATCGGTGACAGTACTCATATTGTGAATGGCAAAGAAGACATTAAGAAGTTAGCGAAAATTTATAATATGAGTGAACATCTACTAACTTTTTCTTGTTTTTTTCTATAAAAAAGAACTACTTTAGGTATTATACCAGTATTAATGACTACATTTGCCAATAGTTATTCTTTTATATGAGGGATATAACTTTAATTTTTTAATGAGCATGGCACATTTAATTGTAACAGATTTTGGGGCTATAAAATCCGCAAATATAGAAATAAAGAAATATAATTTCTTTATTGGACATACTTCTAGTGGAAAAAGTACTATTGCAAAACTTCTTGCAATATTTAACAATTCGATTTTTTGGACTATTAAAGAAGGAGATTTCAATAGTTTCTTAAGGTTATTGGATAAATATAATATTAATTTTGAATTTACGTCTACAACCATTATTCGTTATAGCAATGAAAAATACTATTGGGAAATAGGCTTAAATAAATTTCACAGTAACTACGAGGATGCTGATTTGATGGAAATGGCTAATACTTCAAAGTCATATGATTTTATTTTAAAATTTATAGAACGAAAAGAAAATAACTTTGCATACAAAGAATTTATCAAAAGTCTTAAAAACCTCTTAGATTTAAAAGACAGCGCAATGGTAGAGTTAATAAAACCTGCCTTAGTTGGACTCCTTTATGAAGAATGTATACCAGTATATATTCCAGCTGAAAGATTGTTGATTTCAACATTTTCTAATAGCATATTTTCTTTACTTCAAGCAGGAGCTAGTATTCCCGATTGCATAAAGGATTTTGGTAGCTTATACGAAAAAGCAAGAATTCAGTATAAAAATATTGATATAAACATTCTTGACATTAAAGTGTCATTCAATAACAATGGTGACACAGTATATCTAATGAATGAAAACAAAGAAGTAAAACTATCTCAAACTTCTAGTGGAATTCAATCAATTATTCCGTTGTGGATTGTATTTAACCAATATGTTGAAAGCAAGAAAAAACAGATATTAGTAATAGAAGAACCTGAATTAAATTTATTTCCTTCTACTCAACACTTTCTTATTGATTGGATCATGAGAAAGATGAGAAAATCAAATGGAAGTATTGTAATTACGACACATAGTCCATATGTGTTATCAGTAGTAGATAATTTAATTTTAGCACAAGAAATATTAAAGAAAAGCAATAAAAAGAAGTTGGTGCTATCTAAAATTAAAGAACTCATTCCATCAATGGCGCTAATTGATTTTGATGATGTATCATCCTACTTTTTTCATTCAGATGGAACTGTTAAAGATATAAGAGATACTGACATAAAATCTTTGGGAGCTGAATACATAGATACGGCTTCTGACAAATTAGGATATATTTTTGACGAACTATGCAATATTGAAAGAAATGAGTTGTAAATGTTTTAATAGAAGATTCGTATTCAAGAATACAGATTCTTTTGATCATAAATATGTTAATTCAAAGTGTAAATGCACTTCTCGTTTTACGATTTGTGAAAATAAAAGTAAGTTCACTATTGCATCTAAAGATATTTCCGAAGTTGATAAAATAAAAATTGATGGTTATTTTGATAGTTCATCAGAGCATAGAAAGTGTGATTACTTATTTGTATACACATCACCCCTTAATTGTGTTTATATTTTTGTAGAACTAAAAGGAACGGATATTGCACACGCTATAACACAAATCGGCAATACAGTGAACTTATTCTACAATCAAGGATATCTAAAAGATAAAAAAGTTATAGGAGCTATTGTTAGTTCACGACATCCATCCAATGACGGTACGTATCGTAAAGCAAAACAAACCCTAGAAAAATCACTTTCATCAAAAATAAAAAGCTTTCGTATAGAAAAGAAGAATAAAGAAATGACATACGATCCTATTAATGATAAAGTTATTTAAGGGCATCTTCAATTCGAGATACTAATTGCGGATTGCTGGGACGTGCCGTAGTTCCGAAATCTACAATTTGCCCTTTTCTATTAATCAACAGATAATAGGGCATTCTATCTATTTTCCATTGTTTGCGAATTTTCTGTAAGTTATCTTTTCCAAAATAATCAGATGCATAAATACATTCAATTCCCCGGTTTTTCAATGAATACTCATTCAGGCACTCTTCCCATTCTTCCTTGGGTTCACTTACACATATGGAATATATGACCAGGTCTTTGGTGGAATACTTACTCCGCAATTGTTTCAAAGGTTCCATTTCTGCCAGGCATGGTGGACACCACCTAGCCCAAAAATCGAAATAGATTACTTTTCCGTGATTCTTCTCAAGTATATTATAGATGGGTTCCATGTAAGGCATAGATGTTTTTAGCTTTGAGTTTTCGTGAAACTCACCATATAATAAATTATTGGAAACTGGTTGCGGATTTTCCAGGTAAGATTTAGTCTGATTATATATCTGCATCACTTGTGCACGCAAATGCGGCATTTTTACGATCGAATCAAACTGTGTATGCCTCGTTGTTAAAGCAAGTGTATCATTTGCATTCAAAGAGCCAACTGCCATTTTGGTATATATATACTGGTTCAGTTCATTCTCTCCTACTGCCGACATAATCTCTTCTACAGATGGATTTTTTTTATCTTTGTAAGTTATCCCATAAGCTATATAGCGTTCTACTTCATCGGCAATATCATATAAACGTGCCGAAAGAATCCCTTTATTATAAAGTTTATTGATTGCAGACAGAAGTTTATGATATCGGTCCATTTCTTTTTTCGTTTTAAACTGGCATTGGTTACCATAGGATAACAAAGCGTAATAATAGTCCTGTTTCAGTAACTCTTCAGTAAATAACGTAACATCGTCCATTGGCTTATACTTCGTCAGATACTCGTTTCTTCGCTCCAAACGAAAGTCATATTCCTTCTTTAATTCAGCCTCAAAATCCTTAATATTCAAATTCGGGTTTATACTATAATTCTGTATGTAATAGTAAGCGCTTTCTGTAAATGCCAGTATTTCTTGATTCAACTTTTCTGCATCACCTGTTACTTTGGGATGAAAAAGATCTTTGAAGTCTATTTCCACATGTATGCTATCTCCCGGGTGGATATACAAATGTTCTGCATAATTGCGAATGGAAACTTCTCTTAATTTTGCATAAACCGGAAAGCGGAATGAAAATGAGCCGTCTTCTTGTATGGGGGTACGATATTGATTTTCCATTTTCCAAAAAAATGGAATGATGAGAGTTAATTCCCTTTCTTGAGGATAAAAGTCCCGGTTCAACACTTTTCCTGTGATAACAGCTTCTTTAATATATTCTTTTGCTAACGGATAACTTTCTTCTGTCTGTACAGATGATTCGAATTGAGATTTTGCCCGGTCTTTTTGCCCGCATCCGGCTAATAACAAAAATATTATTAACAGAAAAGAATTATCGTGTTTCATTGTACCTGAATATTAGAAAGTTCATAAACTTAAATAAATAAGATTCTTGCCTCCAAATATAGAAAATTAATTTCATGGGAAAGAGTTTTGTAACTGTTTATATTTGTTATATTTGCGCAATCATCACTATTTGAACTCATGTCAGGTATTAAAGATTTAGATATATTATTATCCAATATGGAACCTGTATTGGATAAACGTGACTTTGTTTTTTGCTCTTTCCCGACATTTGATTGGGATAAAATGCGTGAATTAAACCCGGTCGGTTTTTTTCAGGAGAAAGAAGGTATGACCTTCATTCTTGACCTGAAAGATGCCATAGGCAAAGATATAGATTGCCAGTCTGTTTACAGGCTTATTACTCTCAATATACATTCCAGTTTAGATGCAGTGGGCTTGACAGCTGCTTTCTCGGCTAAACTTACAGAGAAAAACATTAGCGCAAATGTAATAGCAGCATATTACCACGACCATATTTTTGTGCCTAAAGAGAAGGCGGAACAAGCACTGAATGCCATTCTCGAACTTCAAAAAAGGTACCCAACGCAATGTGGATACCTTTATATGATTCATTTACATAAACCGGAAAATGACTCGTCCGGTTTGTGGACCATTTACCCATTTCGGTTGTGAAGAGGGACCACACAAATCGGTGGAGTTTACTTTATTACGTACCGGAGGAATCACGTTCAGGACAGAGATTCCGCTTTCGGGGAGAGTATAAAGCAAACGGTCACGGCCATCACGAGGCTGATATACTCCGATATATGCGTCGGGAGTTTCGTTTGTCAGACTGATAGTGCCTTCTTTCGTTTGGATATTCATCCAGGAAACATCACCAAAGTATCCTTTGAATTCGGGATATGTGAAAGTCTCACCCGGGATAGGATCGTTATAGTCGTTTTCCCATACATCGTATTGCGTTCCGTGAATACGGTTTTGCCATACACGGTAAGGTCCGGCACCTAGCCAGCGTTTGCTGATTACCTGATCTTCAGGATAGTCGAAACGGATACCCATCAAGTCTACGACACCGGAGAAATTGTAGGTATAATCCAAAGCCAGTTCTCCACTCGGGTTAATTGTCCATTGGGCTTTATCCAGATTGCCCAGTTTATAATTGGCGGTAACAACCAGATCACCTCCATCTTGTTTTACGTCCAGTTTCGTAAATACGGCAGCATCAGGGAATTCGCTATATGTACGGTCTTTTTCTTTTGCTTTCTCATCATCATGGTTATAGAACTGATCCAATGAGCGGTCTGCACGACGGGCTCCGATGAAACGGGGGCCATTGGCGAAACTAATCTTACGGTTATCTACAGATACTCCTTTCAGTTGTCCGTCTTTCTTTGAGAAGATAAACGTACGCTTATTCGCTTTCACAGTAAGCTCATTTTCTGTCTCTGTATAAGCAGGACGACTGGACAAGGGAGAAAGCTGTTCTGTCTGCTGATTCAGTTTGTTGACCGGAAAAGTCCAGCGCCAAAGTTCATGGCCGTATGGATCGATTGCTGTCAGGAAGAGGGCGTCTGCATTGGGGAGGATATTTGTTTTTATATCCAAAATGCCTGCCGAGTGAGCAACCACGTCACTGCCTTGCACTTCACCCTCTTTCAACACTTGAGCAACGGCATTAGAAGCATCTGTTGCCAGCGGGAATTTTACTTGCTTCCAAAGGAAACGGCAAGTATTCAGATTCAGATAATCGTAACGGTTTTCTACGGAGAATTTGCCATCAAATTGCTTGTCGATAGAAGTATTCATGATTTGTACCGGACTCCATAACTGCTTGATAGTGTAGTAGCTACCCTCCTTTTCGTGATGTGGCCCTACAATACCGTCTGCTCCAAAGTTTCCCTGGTTATCAATGAATCCGTCCATATCTACACGCTTCACACCTTCGTCTGCCAATACCCAAAGGAAGCCACCAATACAACGGGGATGCTTGCGCATCATTTCCCAATAATCGTATAATCCGGCACCATGGCCGCCATCGTACAAACCATGCAAGAATTCCGTAGGCATAAAGATTTCCGGTAAGCGCATGTAGTTCTGGCTTTCTCCGTAAGAACGGTAATGCATAGTTTCAAAACCGGAGAAATTACCTTGCGGGTGAATAACCGGACGTTTCTGGGGATCGTATTTATGAAACTCTCCATCCAATTCGGTATTCCATCCTTTTTCATTACCATTACTCCACCAAATAATAGACGGATGATTCACGTCACGTTCTATCATGCCTTCAATCAGACGTACTCCGGTGGGGGTATCATACTTGCCATGCCAGCCTCCCAATTCGTCCATCACATAAAGTCCGAGAGAATCACAGGCTTCCAAAAATTCCGGGTCAGCCGGATAATGGCTCAAACGGACAGAATTCATATTCATGCTTTTCATCAAAAGAACGTCTTCGATATTCTTCGCTTTACTTAATGTACGGCCGCTTTCAGGACGGAAACTATGACGATTGACACCACGTACATTGATACGTACTCCGTTTATATAAAGTCCGTCGCTTTCGCGTACTTCAATCGTGCGGAAACCAAAATTTTCTGTTTCACTATGCAAAACCTTACCGGTCTTATCCAATAGAGAGAATTGCGCTTGATAAAGATTCGGAGTTTCCGCTGTCCATAATGCGGGGTTAGATACATTCAGTTGCAGGGAAGTCCAGTCGCCTCCTGCTTTTACGGGTACGGTGGTTTCCGTTATCTTTTTCCCTTTTTTATCTAAAATCTGTGTACGGATGCTCATTCCGTCATTAGAGATATTTGTGTAGCAGTTGGCACGGAAAGTTCCATCCATCTTTGCGTCAATGGCAATGTGCCGCAGGTTTACGGCTGGTTTCACCTCCAAGAACACCGGACGGAAGATACCGCCGAAATTCCAATAATCAGCACGACGTTCGGCAAGGTTCACACTGGCATTTTCACTCTCTTTGGCAACAGTGACTTCCAGTAAATTCTTTTTGCCATATTTCAGGAAATCCGTGACGTTGTATGAAAAACGATAGAAGGCTCCCTGATGTTTGGAACCAACTTTGCGTCCGTTCACTTTTACTTCCGTATCTGTCATTGAAGCTTCAAATACAAGACTGACCTGTTTGCCGCGAAACTTTTCCGGAACTTCAAACTCGTACTTATACATACCTTTTTCATTGGCAACGCCTTCAGGAAATGGCTTTCCATAGAAAGTGATTCCATACTGATAAGTGCCGAAGCCTTGCAATTCCCAGCAGGAAGGTACGCCGATTTTCGTCCATTTGCCGGAATTGCGTCCGTTGGTACAAAAGAAGTCCCATTCAACCATATCGTCGCATCCGTGACCGGAGAGATATTGCCTTTCCGTTTGTGGAAGGTTTTGAGCAGCCAGGGTAGTTGCCAACGCTAAGGTCGATAATAAAGTGGTTACTTTTTTCATTGTTACTTTTATAATTGTGTTAGTTATTTATTGCTATCATTGTTTACTACTGATGCGGATATGCAGCGTATGTTCTTTTTTCTCTATGGCATATTTCTTCAATACACCCGGTCCGCAACTACTGTTTCCTAATCCAAGTACGGCAGCATCCATACTAAGAATGATTTCCGCACGTGGTTTTAAATTACAATCGTGAGTTTCTTCATAGATGTCCTGTACGGTGTAATGCAGGGCAGATGCAGAAAATACGTTTTCTACCGCGTCAACACGAATACCTTTATTCTGTTTGTCGGTCAGGGTCAGATAATGCACTTCCTCTTTGTTCCCACTATCCTGCGGACGTGGATAATGTACGTACTGTTCTGCAACGCTTCCTTTCCAAAGCCCTATCATAGCAGATGTTTTGCGGTCAGGATAGTTATCCTGCGGTCCTCTGCCATACCAGGTAAATGTATCATAAGCAGGCGCCAGACAGAATGCGATACCTAAACGGGGAATTTCAGGAAGAGCTCCTTGTGGCAAGAAAGTTGTTTTCAGATCAATCGTTCCATCTGAAAAGACCGTATAGACAGAAGTAGTCACCACTTTTCCTTCTTTATATAAATTACTAGTTTGAATCCGGACAATGGCCGCCCCGTCTGCACGTTTTTCATGGTGGAAAGATTCCAGATTTATCTGCGGATGATCCATTCCATGCAATTTCCAGTCTTTAGCCAACCAGTTTCCGAAGCTCTTGTCATTATCTGTCGGAGCACGGAAAACTTGAGTGACAGGCTGAACCGGAAAATCATCGGAGTGAGCCAGCATTTCTTTGTTCTTATATATAAGGGAGGTCATACTTCCGTTCACTTTCTTTTCCCACTGAACAGAAAAACCACGTCCGCTAATCAATAAAGATTTATCATCCTCTTCCACTTGAAGCGTTCCTTTATTAATTAAATCAGCAGAAGCTAAATCTCCTTTTTGCAAACAGAATTGTTCCCAGGCCACTTCATGTCCTGCCTTTGCCCAAAGAGCATCCGATTTCAAAACAATGCTTACTTTCAGTTGGCAATCGGAAAGAGGATTCAATGAACGGAAAGTCGGCAAATCTATTGTTCCACTTTCTCCTGGAGCTATTTCCGGCAATGTAATTTCTCCTTGTTCTTTCTGTTTTCCATCCACAGACAATGTCCATAAGCAGCGATAAGATGATAAATCGATATGATGGTTCCGGTTCGTCACTTTCAGCTTCCCATTTTCCATTTTCAGTTCAACTGGTGCATATACCTTCTTTACCTCCCAATATTTAGGCGTAGTTTCACGGTCACTCATCAGCAATCCATTAAAGCAGAAAGCTTTTAAATTCGGCTTATCGCCAAAGTCACCACCATAAGCCACCATGGTACGACCGTCGGGTAAAGTCTTGTAGATTCCCTGATCTACCCAATCCCATATAAAACCACCCAGCATACGGGGATTACTATATATCTCATCCCAATATTCCTTGAAATTTCCTAATGCATTCCCCATGGAATGTGCATATTCACTCGTCATCACCGGACGGTCGTCATTGGTACGCTCCGCAATCTCCAGCAACCGTTCCCAACGTGCATTTTCAGCGCGTTCTTTATCCTCTCCTTCTGCAATACCGGGATTTAAATATTCTTGTTTCACCCGGGTATAAAAGCGGCTGATAACATCGACCGTCTTCGGGTCAGGATTTCCGTCCACTCCCTGCGCCCCCTCATAGTGTACAGGACGAGTGGGATCGAAATCATGCAGCCATGCCGAAATAGCAGCGAAGTTCGGTCCGTAACCGCTTTCGTTTCCCATGCTCCACATTACAATACATGGATAATTCTTATCACGTTCCGCCATACGGACCGCACGGTCCATAAATGCTGCATGCCAGTCGGGGGTACTTGCGAGCGTGCCACGCAATCCGTGTTCTTCTATATCCGCTTCGTCCATCACGTACAATCCCAAGCTGTCGCATAGCTCGTACCAACGACTGACATTGGGGTAATGGCTGGTGCGTACGGCATTTATATTCGCCTGCTTCATTAAAAGAATATCCTGCAACATTCGTTCCTCGCTCATGACACGTGCCGTCCGTGGATCATGTTCGTGACGGTTCACTCCACGAAAACGAACCGGATTACCATTCACTAACAGTTGTCCTTTTTTGATTTCTACAGAGCGGAAGCCCACGGCCTGTTCTATCTGTTCTACGACTCTTCTTTCTTCATTTTGGAGAGTTAAGTGTAATTTATAGAGATAGGGCGTTTCTGCCGTCCATCTTTCCGGTGATTTTATAATAGCTGACAAACGTCCCATCTTACGCGGGCCACGCTGCGGATACCATTCATTCATCCGGCTTGCTTTATGCTCCAAATCAAGCATATCTTCCACATCGCCTTTCAATGTGGCAACTTCTTTGCCTGAAGCATCCTTCAGTACTCCCTGTAAAATATACCCTTTTCCGGTCATCCCTCGATATACACTAAATTGCGGATCAATCTGCAAAATAAAGTCTTTATAATTACCAGCAGATGCGGGAAGAGTACGTACCGCATAATCACGGACATGAATATCCGGCGTATGTATCAGATGAATACTACGATGAATACCACCAAAACGCCAGAAATCCTGATCTTCCAGATAAGAACCGTCACTATATCGGTAGACTTCCAGTGAAATCTGATTTTCTCCGGATTTCAGATACTTCGTGACATTAAATTCGCTCGGTTCCATACTGCCTTGGCTATACCCTACCCGCTCACCGTTGATCCAAACATAAAAGGCGCTCATTACGCCCTCAAACCGTAGAAAAGTCTGTCCATTCACTTCCCATCCGGTCGGCAATACAAAAGTGCGGCGATATTGCCCTACCGGGTTTCTTTCTTTATACGTGGTATAGTCAGTTCTCGGTTCTCCCATCACCCGTGGAGGATCTATTTTAAACGGATAGCCTGCTGAAACATAGATAGGCGTGCCATATCCGTTCACTTCCCAGTTGGCGGGAACAGGAAAATCCGTCCAATCTTTATCATCAAAATTTATCTGATAAAAGTTCACGACTCTTTCATTGGGAACGGGAGTCCAACGGAATTTCCAGGTTCCGTCTAAAGAGATTGAGCCGTCTCCTTTCTGTACAGAGAAAGGGGTAAAAGTAGCTCTTGCCGGTTCACGGTTGATCTGGAGAACATGATGATTCTCCCAATCATGCATTGTTTGTGCCTGTGTAGGACTTACAAACAATGCGCCAAGCAGTAAAGTATATATTTTCATTCGTTCTTTTTTCTTCATATCAAGTAGACGAACGAAAGGGCATTTTGTACCCCTTTCTTTTACAGAAATATTAAAGAACAATAAAAGGAGTAACACTCTATAAAGAAAAGCTTTACCTTGTGGCGTATAATTACTTCTAATATTATGATGATGAAAAAACTACTATTTAGCAGCCTCTTTTTATTAGGCAGTCTCGTTTCACAAGCACAACACGAGTATACGATTGAAGGTAAAGTGGAAGGTGTAAAGGATGGAACTCTTGTTTCTCTTTTTCTACTTGACGGAAATGTAGGAAGTACAGTAGCCATGGATACCATACAAAACGGTACTTTCTTCTTCAAACGAAATGCCGGAGAAGATGGTTTAGACAAATTATCTCTAATGTGTACCCGTAATGATGATTTTCCTTCCATGTCGCTGGAGATTTATGCAACTCCTAATGCAAGAATCAAAGTAACCGGAACGAATACCTTGATACATACGTGGACAGTAGACAGCCCTGTAAAGGAACAAATAGAATATAATAGGTTTATTGAAGATTCACACGATTTATGGGATGAGTATCAACGTTTGTCTATCAAAGCAAGAAGTCTGCGTTCTGCCCCGGAAGCCGAACGGAAGGCTCTACGTGCGAAAGAAGACAGTATTTCAGCTTTAATCAGCAAACGTGAAATGAAACTGATGCAGGAACTTCCTGTATCAAACATTTGGATGGACAGGCTATATAAATTGAGCATGTCGGTGAAGTACAATCCAAATTTCTCTTATAAAGATGAAACACTGGCTTTGTATAATAGAATGAATGAAGCACAAAAAACTTCTATAACAGGACAGGAAATTACAGTTAATCTTTTCCCACCTACAGTTGTGAAAGAGGGAGATAAAATGGCAGATACCGAACTTTTCGATTTGGATGGAAAGATTCATCATCTGACTGATTTCAATGGAAAATATATATTGCTTGATTTCTGGAGTAGCGGTTGCGGTCCTTGCATTATGGCTTTACCAGAGATGAAAGAGATTCAAGAACAATATAAAGAGCGTCTTACTATCATTAGTCTAAGCTCCGATACGAAAAGCAGGTGGAAGGCAGCTTCGGCAAAACATGAAATGACCTGGCAGAATTTAAGTGACTTAAAACAAACAGCCGGATTATACGCTAAATATGGAGTTCGAGGTATTCCCAATTATGTTCTTATCTCTCCCGAAGGCAAAATCATGAAAATGTGGTCGGGTTATGGCAAAGGTAGTTTGAAACTAAAAATGCGCAGGTATCTGGATGCTGTCAAACATGAAATGAGTATTACATGGCAAGGAAATACAAAAGTCGTTAACTATCCGGTGTCGGAATCAACCAATACCGATATTCTTGAAGTGAAGCAGGTAGAATTGACTGACACAGCCACTATCGTTCATTTCTATGCATATTACATACCCAAATACTGGATACGAGTCAGCCCGAATTGTAGATTGGTAGATGAGAAAGGTAAAACGTATACCTTAAAGAAAGCAGATGGGATTAAACCCGGTGAGCACTTTTATTTGCCTGAAAGCGGCGAAGCAGAATTTTCACTCACATTCGAACCGTTGTCTTCTTCTGTGCAATCATTCAATTTCACTGAAGGAACAGAAAAAAATGACTGGCAAATAAACGGAATAAGGCTTAATAAATGAGTATCGAATCTTAAAAAAGGAATATCGTATTAACATTCAATGTGTTGCAAATTAAAATAGCTGTATAAACAGGTACAAAAGGTTTGTTGAAATAATGTTTTCTTCAGTAAAATGGCTTTCTTTGTTATGAATTTAATTATTATCTTGTACATTGAACGAAAAATAACAAAATATGGAAGCGAACGGACAAACACTCTACAATGATGATTTGCTGAATATTCTGCCTGACGGAGTTATCATATTGGATATAAATAGAGAAGTCATACAACTGAATCAGCAAGCTCTTACGGAACTCCATGTACATTCGTCAGTCAATGCGATGATGCCTCTTCCGACCAACAAGATATTCAAGCTGTTAAATAAGAAAGAAGATATACTCTCGACCATTTTGGAAGAAATTCATCAGGGCAAAAAAGTATACTCACTGCCTGAACATACATTTATGCAGGAACAAGTTGACTATACACAATTCCCGATAAGAGGAGAATTTGCTACAATGGAAAATGAAGAGGGCGAAAAAATCATCTTGTTCTTTTTCCGTAATATTACAGTGGAACTGACACAAGAATATATATTAAATACAGCCTTGCAAAGAACTAGGATATACCCCTGGTATTATGACATAAGCCGTAGTGAATTTACTCTTGATGATCGTTATTTTGAACATTTAGGTATTCCAGCCGGAGAGAATAATACTTTGACAATGGAGGAATATGTGAATATGATTCATCCGGACGATCGGCAAACTATGGCTGACGCCTTTGTTGTACAACTTAGTGGTAATACAACTTTTGACAAAACAGTTCCATTCCGTTTGCGCCGGGGGGATGGTACTTGGGAATGGTTTGAAGGGCAGTCAACTTATATTGCAAACATATCCGGTCATCCCTATCGGTTAGTGGGAATCTGCTTGAGTATTCAGGAATATAAAGACATAGAAAACACCTTAATCGAGGCACGTAAAAAAGCAGAAGAAAGCGATCGTCTTAAAATGGCATTTTTAGCCAATATGAGTCATGAAATCCGTACGCCGCTGAATGCAATAGTCGGCTTTTCTGATGTTATAGGTTCTACTTATGATGAGTTAAGTGAAGAGGAACGTGCCGATTTCGTGCGACTAATCAGCATCAATAGCGAACATTTAGTACGATTGATTGACGATATACTTGATTTGTCCAAGATTGAATCAAACACTATCAAGTTTACTTATTCCAATTATTCCCTCAAATCCATAATGAAGGATATAGAGAAAGAGCAGGTCGTGAAAAATGTGCCGGAAATCGAAATAAAAGCAATCTTGCCGGATGATGATATTTACATAACTACTGACGCTACACGCTTGAAACAAGTAATATGCAATTTCATAAATAATGCCCGGAAATTTACAGAAGAAGGATATATTCATTTTGGTTTTATGGTTAATCCGGAAAATGACGATTCAGTTTGTCTGTTTGTGGAGGACACGGGGGAAGGTATTCCCCAAGAATGCCAGAAAGAAATATTCGACCGTTTCTATAAAGTCAATACTTTCAAGCAGGGTACGGGGTTGGGACTCTCTATCTGCAAAACGATTGTAGAACATCTGCAAGGGAGTATTTCTGTTGTATCGGAAGTAGGAAGAGGCAGCCGTTTTACCGTTACATTACCACTCGAGAAACAGCTGGTGGAAGTTTAATGCCCCCTGTATTCCTGTGGGGTAACACCCGTATGTTGCTTAAAAAACTTATTGAAGAAAGAGATATTATTAAATCCCAAAGATAAGGCAATATTCTTCACCGGCTCATTGGTTGACTTCAACCGGGATTTGGCATCCATCAGAATGATGGAAGCTATGACTTCTAAAGGAGTGTTTCCTGCAACCTTTTTTATTGTTGAACAGAAATGCGGCAAACTAAGCCCTAGATGTTCGGCATAAAAAGAGGTTCCGTGATGACTAGTATAATATTTCATGACCAATTGCAAAAAATCCTGATAAATCTCGTACTTTCTTGACTGGGAAGATAAATACAAGTTATTTTGCATTTTATAAATTTCAGTGGCTCCCTGAAGGAACATGGTAAGAACCGCCTTTACTATTTCCTTGTTTGCCAATGTTTTTGGAGAAGCATACGAAAGAATTGACGATTCATAGAACATTTTATAACTGCAAGCCTGCAATGGAGATAATCTTATTATCGGATTTTCCATAATTATAGGGAGAAGATGTTCTGTAGACTTCATTAGATTTATACCCTCTATGAATTCGGATGAGAACCCGGCATAATAGATATGAATATCCGGTGAAAAATCAAGAATTTCCATAAAATATCCGGGCGGTAAGGTTATCAAATCATTTTCACCAATATTTTGAAGATTCCCATTGATTGTCGTTTGCATTATCCCTTTTACACAAAGAATGAAAAAACCGGCTTTTACCCTGCAAGGAAAGTTTTTATACCTTTTTAATAAATTTATCCCATACCCTTCTCCAACAATATAATCAGACGGCAAATCAAAATTAGGTAAATCACTCTCCATTGTGTTATTTTGTTTTTGATTTCAAATATAGGGATTATTTGAAGTTTCTCCCTCGAATAATTAAAATCAGAACATCGAATCTTAAAAAAATAACATCTATATTTTATTTATAAGAAAGTATCAAAATATGAAAAGCAGGACACCGGAAGTATATTCAAACTTCTTAATGTCCCGCTTTTATTTTTCTGTTTATATGTGTGTTTTTCTAAAAAACTTATTGAACATCCAATGCATCGAATGCCAGACCGTCCATATTTTCTGCCGAAAGTAATACTTTGTAATGTCCGGCATTGATAAAGGTTCCGGTAGTGGTGCTCATCATCTTCCATTTATCCGGTGTTTCCGGGAAGTTCAATATGTCCTCTTTCAATACCACTCCTTTTGAATCAATGAATTTCATCAAGACAGGTATTGGCTTTCCGGTAGTGTTCATATATTTAAAGCGAAGCGCGTACACTTGTGCCAACCCGGTAGAAACATTCCATTCAATGCTGTTGCCTTTTCCTTTACCAAAAAACACTCCGATCTGTTTTCGATGTTCTTTCTTTTGGAATTTGCCTTTCAGTACAGCCATTTCCGCTTCGTATGATATACTGACACGAGCATTTTTATCTTCCGGAAGCAACTCTTTCGGAGTCTTTTCTATCACTTCTTTATCCGCCTTTTCCCAGCTCCAACCGGATGCAGGGAATATCTTCGGTTTCAGTTCCTGATCTGTGCTGGCAATAGCAATGCCTGAAATCAAGGCTTGTCCTGCTTTCACTTCCGGGAAATGAATTTTCAACATTCCACCTTTCACTGTGGTATATACTATCTTTTTACACACTCCGTCATGACCACTTTCAGCCCAAATATCCAAATCATCTAATACAACAGAATCATTCACGGCAACATCGAATATGCGCAGTCCTTCACAGTCGGTAGAAGCGCTTCCGCCCGTACCATGCCACGGCTCTGTGAAATACAGTTCAATACGATATGTTCCGTCTGCCACAGGGAAACGATATTCCAGTTGGTGACGTCCGAAGCGGAAATGTTGGAATAACGTCCAGTCACGAGTGCCATGAATCGGATCATTGGTGGTACGTTGACTGGCAAGATAAGGATTCAGATCCTTGAAATTCTCCGCCCATGAACGGGAATAATTCGTATTGTCCTGCAACCATAACTGTCCGAAACTATCTGTATAATCATCCCCTCCACAGTTGAGACGATACAGATAATTATATCCTGCCTCTCCTTTCAATATCTTTTTATCATCCTGATAAAGAAGTTTGAAGTTAGGGGCTTGCTCCAGACCATTCAATAGGATCAGGTCTTCTGCTACCGGTTTACCTTTATAATATCCTACAGCACGAAGCACATTATAACGAATATCCCGGTTTTCCCACATAAAATGAGTGCCTGTTCCGTTGTTCTTTTTACGTCCGAGGAAGGTTGCCTTTTCATTTGTCAGATCATTATATAGCAATACAGAATCACAATTGCTGTAAGCCTCGATAGTGGCACGGCGACGTCCTTTTTCAAAACGGTTGGCCCATGTATGTGATACCAGGTAAACCATCGGATCTTTTGCAGCCGGAACATAGTTGGCACGATACATATAATATACATCCAACGGTTCTTCCCATGGAGTAACCAATCCTTTATAATTGAACGGACCTACTTTATCTATTTTGCGATACGCTTCATCTGGCTGACGACGTCCGGGATTATCATGACTGCTGTATATCCACTGGAATTGTCCGCAAACACTATCTTTTGCCTTTTCTGCCAAACGAATTTTAGTTTCCATCAACTGACACATGCGGTCTTCACTCCACACTCCGTTCACTTGAAAATCCCCTGGTTCCGTATGCAGACCGATGCTTCTCCACGCTCCATATTCCCCATTCAATAATTGATTCGCTTGAGAGAGTTCACGGCCGTATTTCGTCACATCTCCTCCATACGTACCACTCCAATTTTGAATCACATTCCAGTCTGTACCCTCGCCACCATTACAGGTTGTTATGACACGCATTGTCTTGGCAGTCGGGTCCATCTCCCGGATAAGGTCACTGCACTCTTGTGCAAACTCACGAGGCAAAGTGCTTTCATTCTGCAATCCCCACATCACCACTGACGGAGAATTACGACGTTCTTTCACCCATTGGCGAAGCAACTTTTTAAAGTTCTCACGAAACTCCGGAGTGTCATACCACACGTGGGCGGAAAATTGTGTCCAAAACAAGATCCCCTCTTCATCCCAGTACTTCTGATAATCGAGATGATGGGGCTGATGAGCATCCCGGAACGCATTGAAACCGGCTGCACGTATCTGTTTTACCCTTGCGGCAACCTGTTCATTACTGAACGCATGGCTTTGTCCGAACTGATGCTCATACTCGCATACTCCATTGATAAACACGGGCTTCCCATTCAGGTAAAAACGTCCGTCTCCATCGTTTCGTTTTACCGGCCAGCTAATGGTACGAATACCGAAGGGTGTCGAAATTTCATCCGTCGTCTTCGTATCACGCTTAATCATGCTAGCCAATTTATAGAGATACGGATTTTCCGTATTCCACAAGACAGGATTCTCAACAGGAGCCTGTTGGCGGATCACTTTCAT
>OLVO01002027.1_pt1 | contig 19450 bp, 19 predicted proteins | sample 1672571 | NCBI WGS metagenome assembly OLVO01 (sample SAMEA3136700, study PRJEB25190) | human gut metagenome | biome: human gut; feature: human-associated habitat; material: faeces | place: Austria | collected 2013
CGGTATCGTTCTTGACCACACAAAACCACGAAGCGATGCCACCTCATTCATCCACGATGGCAGTGCCGTTTCGGCGTGAATACACAAATCCCATTTTCCGTTTGCATTGAGATAATAATACTTCCCATCCCCACGCTGATTGGTAAACCGCCAGACACTCTTTTTGTACTTCATTTCATAGCCATAAACGGTCTTTTCACCGTCCGCAAATGCTTTCTTTTCAAATGAAAATGCTTTCCACTTTCTATCCGGTGTCTTTTTAAGCGTGATATTTTCACCACTTCCCTCTATGACAAAAGAATAATTTTTCTTTTTATAGCGGATTTTCACATGGTTATCCTTCGTTTCAATATAAGATAACTTTTTACTTCCTTTGGTAGAAAAGCGAACCTGCTGCCATTTTCCAAAAATATCCCCTGTGATGTACCCGTTACAGAAAAATAAAATTGCAAGCACAGAAACAAAGACGCAGAGAATTGTTCTTTTGTACTGACAGACTTTGTTCCGATATTTTACGCCGCCAATACAAAACGAAACCAGTACCGCAAGCGTGCCGGTCCGCGACTGCGAACCAAAAAGGCAGAAAATCAGCAGATAAAAAAGCACGAACCAAAAAGTTCTCTCCCGCTTTTTACCCGCCTCATGGAAATAAACAATCATTGCCACCGTTACCGGCAGAAGAAGCGATACATAGCTCCCCACATAGTTCCAATGGTACAAAGTTAAATATATAAAATGTGAAACTCTCGCCTTTCTCCCACCTAGAAACTCTTTCACAAAGCCCATTGACAATAAATCAAATCCAAAGAACTGCGAAATACCAATCACGCCAAGGATTCCAATTGAGACGCCAAGTATTTTTATCAGTATGGAAATATTTTCTGTTTTTTTCACCCAAAAAAAACTGTAAAAGAACACAACCAGATACGAAAGTATTGCGAAAAAACCCTGCATATTGCCGGTCATCCCCCGCACACTCAGAAAAGGATGATTTGCATGCAGAGAAGATGCAATTGCAAAACCACCATATAATATAGGTAGAAGAAGATATTTTGGCATCTCGTGAATCTGCCGCCAAAAGCGCATACGAGCCAAAATCACAATCATAAAAAGGCAGCAAAAAAACAGGACAAACAATTTACCATACAAAAAGAAATCTGACTCAACCGCATTTGCGGGAAGCCACGGTTCATTCTCTGTGTATGTTTTACTGTTTATCCTGCCTACAACAAGGGGCAGAAACGCAAGCACCAAAGCAATTGGTGCTAACGTTATCCATTTGTCCCATTTTTTCATCATATTCCTTACTGTACAGCTTCAGTAGCTCCTTCTTCAACAGCTCCGTCAGTCTGAGTCTGAGCGTCCTGCTGAACAGGTGTCATATCAGCTTTTCCCTTTTCCAAAACAACTTCCATTGTCTGTCCATTTCCCAAATCTAATTTGTATGTGAGCGTCTTCTTGTCTTTGTCATATGCCATGGACATGTAAACTTCATCTTTACCTTCCATTTTAACTTCAATTCCGTCAGAACGTCTCTCATAATCAAATTTTGTCTCACCGTTTGCAGTTACCATTGTCATTTTATCATCTTCTGTAATATTTACATTTACAGTTGCCTGACTAGGATCAACGCCAAGTGATGCTGCATATTCATCAATCGTCATACCATTGATTGTCTTTGCTGTCCAATCACCTTTGATGTCGTCATAAGAAATACCACATCCTGCCAAACTTAACATCATTACAAATACTAATACTGCTGATACAATCTTTTTCATTTTCTAAATCCTCCAAATTTTAATTTTTTTATAAAATATTGTTATTTACTTTCATTTGCCACAACAAGCATAATTCCTTTTGTAATCGTATCGGAATAAAGATTTGTTCACCTCCCCGTAAAATAATTTCTGTTTTGGTAACATCTTTAATATAGCCCGCATTGATGTAATAACTTTTCCCGCAGGTAACAAAATCACCTCCATCCGGCATTTTTTCTTTTGCCCTCGTGAGCGAACAATTTGTCCGAAAATCCCCATGCAGCGTATGTATCATCGTCGCATGCCCACATGTTTCCATGTAAATGATTTCGTCTAAGCAAAATCTTTTCATTGTGCGGTCTACCATAAATGATATGTTTTTTTTCATTTGATAAAACATATTCTGAAAACGGTTCAGCGCACAATCAACCTGCTGCTGCACAAACGGCTTGGTCAAAAAGCCATCGGCATATACGGAAAAGGCATCCATTGCATAGCATTCAGATGCTGCTGTCATAATCATCTTCTGATTACTCTTTCTCCCCTGAAGTTTTTGTACAATCACAGGGTCTTTTATCTTTTGCTCCGGAAGGTTCACAATCATAAGACTCGGTTTGTTTATCGAAAGTTCGGATAACATATTTTCGACCGAGCTGAATTCCTTTATGCTTACCTGATAATTGCCACGCAGATATTTATCTACGCACTTTTTTATCGCTGACCGCTCTTTTGCGGATTCATCACATAAATAAATTCGCATAAAACCCCTCCTCAAAAGATTCCGTGCTCCCAAAATATCATACTTTGCTGATAAATCCTACGCTTTCTGTCAAAACGGTAAAAAAAATGCAGAAACGGTAAAGTCTCTGCATTTTTTATAAATTTCTTTTATAACTCCGGCTTAATCTCGCCATTTTTCAAATTCAGGAAGGCAACGTCTGACATCGTGCTCTTACCGGTAATATCCGTTACTTCATAAGTAAAGGCATATTTTCCATCCGGCAAATCTTTTTCCTTAAACTGGTAACTTTCTTTCCAGCTAAATTCCTCATCCGGCATTTCCTGAATTTCATCATCGCCTTCTAAACTCTGTGCGTAGTAGACAATCGATACCTTGTCGCCCTTTTTCAGTGGACGCATATCTTTTCCCGCCTGTCCGGATTCATCCACACCGGAAGTTGCACCAAGAATATAGAAGTCTTTTGCCTCATAATCATAGGCGACACTTAAATAGCTGTCTTCTCCATTTAATTTAATCGGAACCGTATACAAATTATAATCATCGCCCTCATAAACTAACTCCATGTAACATTCTCTGTCATTAATAGAACCCCAGACGCCACGGAAGTTATCCTGGAATACACCTTTTTCCCAGTCGCACTCTAAGTCGTTATCTTTTCCTAAAAAGACAATTGCTTTTCCGTCGTCACTGATATAAGCAAAATTGAAAGCAATGCTTTGAATACTATCTAATTTTGCCGGGTCAATGTTCAACTGGATGTAATCATTTTCATTAATTGACATCTCAAGGTCACCGTCAAATCCGCTTACTTCCTGTACTTCGCCGACACCACTTTCACTCAATGCTTCATCGGATATATTGGCACCGATGGAATAATTGACAAAGGAAGAATAAATATTCTCTGCGGCAATCTGCTGGTAACGGGCTGCTGATTTCTGGTCGCCGTCATAGGAATAATAAACCGAAAGTCCGCTTGCATGACGGCGGTAGTCTCCGTTTATTTTATAAACAATCGCATCGGAAAGTGCTTTTTCAATCTGCGCTTTGCTCTCATCAATCAACCCTTCTGCATTCTGTGCCAAATGCCCTAAGTCAACCATGTTTGTGTATCCTTCTTTGTCATTATTACCACCATAATTTTCTGCCTTCGTGGCACTTCTGGCAAATTCCGCGCATACAGAAGAATCTTTTTCTGCTTTTTTCAAAACGACCTTACCCATATTCTGCAAGGCTTCAATTATTGCCGGTGTCTTGGACAAATCGGTTACGGAAAGTGTAATTTCCGCATCCGTTCCTGCTTGTTTACAACCTTGTTTAAAACTGTCGCAGATTTCTTTACCAAGTTCGGCACCGTTCATAGCCGGATTTTTTGCAAGTTTAGAAAGCCATCCGCTGTACAGCCATCCATTTCCAGGTTCTGTCTCCTCAGACGCTACCATGTAGGACGCATAATTCTGGAATACATTCGCTGTATCTACCGTTGCCATCAGGCAGGTATCAAAACCAACAACCTCAAACGGCTTTTTGTCACCATAGACATCTTTCATAACAGCGGAAAGTTCGTCTAATACCAACGAATCCATTTCATAATTTTCATCAAAAGATACACCGCTTACACTTCCACCACCATGATTCCAGAACAACAACATCTTATGGTCTGCCGGATAGTTTTCCTCTGCATAATTGAGGAATCCCTTTAGCGTCTCCGGGTCACCCATGCTTGCCTGCTCAGTTTCATCTTTTAAAGTAAGTGTATCTCCACTGTACTCATAACGCTGAATCCGATCGGTTTTTACCTGATCATTCTGCCACTTTGACGCACCACCCGTCTGAATTACCACTTTTACGTTTTCCGGAAGCTTAACCTGCATCATCTCATTTAGATCTGCTGTTGCTGCACCGTAATTGCTCTCCAAATCGCTGCCACACAGATACCAATAAACAACCCAAGTATCCTCCTTACTGAAACTCTGTTTCGCTTCTTTCTCTTCGTCCGCGCAGCCGGTCATTGAAAATAACATACACAAAACCAGCACAAGCGCCGTCCATTTTTGATATTTTTTTATCTCCATCTTAAACTTTCTCCTTTCTGCTCATTTCTTCATTGTATCGGCTCTTTCTAAATCCTGCAACAAACCTTGCAGAATTGTGGGTAAAGGGTGAAAAATTGCTTGACCCTTCCTTATGAATTTGTTAAAATTTTATATAGGTAAATGTCGCAAAATGATAGGAGGCAGCAATGAATATCGCAATTGTAGATGACTCAGAAAGCGACCGCCAATTACTACAGGAATTGCTAATACGTTATTTCGATATAAGCGGAATCAGTATTACGATATACCCGTTTCAGTCGGGTGAACTTTTTTTGGCAGGGCTTTCCCACCATTCCTTTGACCTTGTCTTTCTCGATATTTTCATGGATGAGATTACCGGTATGGACGCGGCACACAAATTATTAGAAGCAGGCTGCGACTGCACAATTATTTTTTTAACGTCCAGCCGCGAATATGCACTCGAAGGATACGAAGTAGGGGCTTTTCGTTATTTGCTTAAGCCACTTACTTACGACAAGCTGGAAGATACATTAAATCCCTTTTTACGCAAATTTCGTGGGGAAGCAAGGAAGCTTCCACTTATGGTAGAGCGGACACCGCTGTACATTCCTTATTCGGATTTGTACTATTTATCATCAGTGATGCGCCAAACAGAAGTTCATTTAGAAAAAAAGGTGCTAAAACAGTCTTCCGCCATTAATTTTCAAAAAACAGTCGCTCCACTCCTTAGTGATTCTCGGTTTTTCCTTTGTTCCAAAGGCGTTATCGTGAATTTACAGCATGTGAGTGAATTAGAAAAAGATCACTTCGTTCTCAATAATGGAGAAGAAGTACCAATTAGCCGGCGAAATCTATCGCAGGCAAAAAAGACTTTTTTGGATTTTTCGTTGAATCAGTAGCGGGAAAGGATATTTTTTATGCGCAGATTGAAAATAGTTGTTTATTTACTAATTCTTGGCATTCTCAGTTCACTTTTGGGGAATGTCTCTTTTGCGTGGGCATCCACACAGGACAAATTGACCATTACGGAAATTTACGACTTGGATCTTTTATCTGCTCCGCTCATGTGTCCGGTTGGCTCCGATTCTTTTGACGAGATCATTCAGGCTTACAGTGATTGCCCTCTCTACGCCGTCTGTGAAAATGAAAACGAGAGCACGGAACTGATACCATCTTATGACACCCGCTCGGTTGATGTGCAAAAAGAAGGCATCTATGAAATAACTATGACTTTGCAATACGACAAAGAAATGTTCCAACTGTCAGAGAACTATTCGGAAACCTATACGATTCCGGTCTGTATCTCTGACCCGGAAAAGTTCGAAATTTTTCCAACCTTTACATCTTTCCACCACACAACGCTGAGTTTTTTGCATCATTTTAAGGATTTTTCCACAATAGAAGGGGCCTATGTAAAATCCAAAACCGTCCTTACAAAATCTCAGTTAAACAGTGCTGACTGGATCTCTATTACGTCATCAGAAAGTTTTAATCCAACACCGGATGGCGTCACGTTATCGTCCGCTTTTTTTGAAGAGGACGGATATCTATATGTAAAATTAACAAACGAAAACCTTACCTCCAATATTCTTTGTCTGGAGCAGAAGGGCGCCCTCGTTCGTTCAAAACCAATTGAGGGAGACCGTGACGGCGGCGATTTTTCTTCCGAAGACTCGTTTGAAATCACTTCACCGGTATCGACACCGGACAGCGGGCAGACTACAAACCACACATCTGCGCCAAAACCGACTGCCACGGCAGCAATTATAATTCCAGCGACGTCTGTTTCTTCCAAAAAGACGGTTGTTTCTTCCATTCCCAAAAAAGAAACAACACACGCGAAAAAAAAGAAGAATTCTTCCTCTGCCCAAAAATCAGAGGGAATGATTACCGGCATTACAAACAGTACAGAAGAATCCGATTCAAATACCAATACAACTACATCAATGAAAAAAGATACGGCAGACAGTGCCACCACTTCCCATGCCAGTGAGAAAAAGACAGTAGAGCAGGTTGGCTCAAACCGTATTTCTCTATCCGGAAAACGGCTTCGTCTGATTGCGGAATCAAATCCAAACTATGTTCCGTTTACTTATGATAATATTACGCTTGAAATTCCGACAGAATATCTTCTGTCACTGAATCTCAAAGACAATGAAGTACTGATGGTAAGCATCGTTCCCGGTTCCGGCAAAGAGGTGACTGTTGCAGTACGTGCCGCAGGTAAAGTTTTGACGAATATTCCAAACAGCCGGCTCACATGGAAGCAGGAGAACAAAACGCGCACCATTGACAAAACCGGCGTTTACAAGCCACCCGGCTCTGCCAAACAAAATCTTCCGGTCAAAAGAAATCGCGTGCCTCATCTTGTAATTATAGGTGCCATTGTGTTAGTTCTGATTTCGACCGGCTGCTTTGTCTACCACAAAAAAGAAAGGAAACATTAAGATGAAACCTCGCTTTATCAAACTATTTCTCGCTTTGTTTCTTCCTTTTGCCTCCTTTCTGCTGCTTGCGCATTTTCTATTCTATTACAACAATAAATACGAAAATAATCCGGTTTACCCGATGGGCGGTGTCATGTTTTGTTCCGATGCCGACTTATCCGGAGATTCCGTAATTTTCCTTGCTCATCAGTGGAATTTTTTCCCGGGCAAACAATATACGCCTTCCGATTTTAATGAAAAAAATGTAACGGGAGGCACTTTTTTAATCCTTGGCTCATTTGGCAATTTCAGTCTTGGCAGTACTTCCGAGGCATCGAATGGCACTGCCACCTACCGCTTAACGCTGTCTCTCCCAGACACGGCACGGACATATTCTTTATATCTGCCGGAAATTTTTTCCGCTTACACACTCTATCTAAACGAGGAAAAAGTCTGCTCGCAGGGAAATCCAGACCTGGCGCATTATAAAGATTTAATTGGCAATAAAGAAATTTCTTTTACCGCCTCCGGAACCGTTCATATCACAATTATTGCCACCAATTATTCGCATATTTACAGTGGCATTACCTATCCACCAGCCTTTGGAACAGTTACTGCCATCCAGAAATATCTTTCTACAAGACTTTTCATCTCCGGCATTACGCTTGCAGCCATTTTCCTTTTTGCCGCCTGCTCGCTGTTCTTTTTCTGCCGGTTAAAACATAATAATGCGCTGGTTTTTACCATTTTATGTAGTTTATTTTTTGTTGTCTCCCTGTATCCGGTTCTATTTTCCTATGGCAGTTTTACCGTTTTTCCGTGGTATCCACTGGAAATTGCCTGCCTGACCGCCATGTATCCATGCATGGTTTTATTGCAGGGAACGATTTTAAATCTTCCTAAGAAATTGATTCGGCGTGAAACGCTTATCTTTGGCAGCTGTGTTGTTTTGTCGCTTGTATTCACTCTGTTTTTACACGGCAGCACACACTTTGCCAAAATATATTCTGAATTTTTGTTTTTATACAAAGCGGGCTGCGCCCTTTTGCTTTTATTTCAGGCATATTATTCGTATCAGAAAGAATCGCTCACGTCACCAATTCTCTTAATTGGTACCGTTTTGTTTGCTTCCTCTCTGACTGCCGACCGCATGTATCCGGGCTACGAACCGATTTACGGCGGCTGGTTTCAGGAAATCGGCACCTTTTTACTGGTCGTTTCCATCGGCTATGAATTGTGGCAGGATTTATCGAAGACCTACCGCGCAAAACTTTTGTTGGAGGAAGAAACTCATTATCTGGCAAAACAGATTGAAATTCAGAAGGCGCACTATCAGGAACTTACAGAACGCATTGACGAATCAATTCGCCTGCGCCACGACCACCGTCACCATATGCAGACTGTCACAACCTATCTGCAAAATAATGAGCGCGAAAAAGCACTGGAATATTTGGCACAATACGCAGAGCAAAGGGAGCAGAAAGGACGTATCGTATTATGCCGTAATATGCTCGCGGATGCGATTTTACAATACTATCAAACACTCTGCAAAAACAACGACGTAGCCTTTGAATGTCTGGCAAATCTTCCGCAAACACTGTCGATTCCCGACACTGACTTTTCGATTTTGTTTGGTAATCTTTTGGAAAATGCATGGGAAGCCGCAAGACAGACACCGGAAAATGCTTATATCCGCATCCAGATTCAGCCACAGAAAAACAACATTGTTGCAATGATTGAAAATAGCTGCAAAAAAGAACCAATCCAAAAAGCGAATCGGTTCTTCTCAACAAAACATTCCGGTATGGGTATCGGTACCCAGTCTGCCCGCCTCATCGTTGACAAGGCAAAGGGTGTTATTTCCTTTGAGCCAAAGGACGAAATCTTTGTAGTGCGTTTCGTCCTTCCAAATACTGTAAAATAATTACCGGCTTAATTTTCTCTTTAACTGTTCCGGATTAATGGCGGATAAAAGTGCGGTTTCTTCGCTGATTTCTCCTTTCCGGTACAATTTCAAAATGTACTGATCCATCGAAACCATCCCCAGTTCTCCGGATGTCTGAATGACATTATCAATCTGATAGTTTTTGCTGTCTCGAATCATGTTCTGAATCGCCGGCACAATTTTCATAATTTCCACCGCAGGAATCATACCGCCGCCTTCTCTCTGCAGTAGCTGCTGAGAAACGATGCAGTCTAACACAAGTGATAACTGGATTTTAATCTGGTCCTGCTGATCTGCCGGGAAGGAGTCCACAATTCGATCAATCGTATTTACCGCTCCCTTGGTGTGCAGTGTTGCAATAACAAGATGTCCGGTTTCCGCTGCTGTCATCGCCGTGCGAATCGTTTCCGCATCGCGCATTTCCCCTAACAAAATAACATCCGGCGCCTGACGCAGGCACGCGCGAAGTCCGGTCAGATAATTCTCGGTATCAATCGCAATTTCACGCTGGCTAATTAACGATTTCTGGTTTCGGTGCAAATACTCAATCGGGTCTTCCAGCGTAATAATGTGTGCTTCCCGCTCTTTGTTAATCGCATCGATAATACACGCCTGTGTCGTCGATTTTCCGCTTCCAGCCGTTCCTGAAATAATAATCATGCCGTGCTGTAGTTTCGACAGAGCAATTACCTCTTCCGGAATTCCCAGTTCCTTGTAATCCGGAATCCGGAACGAAACAACACGGATAACCGCCGCCTGTGAGCCACGTTGAAAATATGAATTGACACGAAATCTCGCCAAGTCCTCAATGGCAAAGGAAAAATCATCATCTCCCTCTTCTAAAAAATGTGTTTTCTCCCGGCTGGCGCACTCATAGATTTCATCTAAAAGCACCTTTGTGTCATCCGGCATCAGACGCTCCGCCGAAGCTTCCATTGGACGAATTTCGCCATCCACCTTATAACTCAATGCACCACCGGCAACAATAAAAATATCCGATGCTCCGTCGGAGACCGCTTTTCTTAATATTTCCACTAAACGTTCCATATCTTTTCTCTCTTTCTTTAGTCTGGAAGCATTTGTTCCATTCCATCCCAAACATCGATGGTATCGTCCGGTTTCCACTCACCGGTATACTGCTTCTCCCACTTTACTACATGAAATTTTTCTTTTTGTTTTTTGATTTCAACAAGCAGTTTCTGCTTATCATCAATCGCACAAGTGTAAGTATAAGTATTTCCTTTCTGTTTCACACCATCCGGCATATTACCTGCCCGAATCTGTGAATATATCTCTTCTGCTTTCGTATCTGCTGCATAGTAATTACTCACCGCTTTTACGGATTTTTCTGACAGGTTATAGTTTGCTTTTGCCGTCGACAGTGACAAAAGCGCAAATACCAAAAAACATAACACGGCAAAAATCGTCAGAATCGAACTGCCGCCAACGCTTGTGAATGAGAGCTTTCGTTTTTTCATGATGTGCCCCCTCTCTGCCAAGCCGCCGCAACATGATAAATTTCTTCCTTATCTTCATCAAAAACGGTAACCTTTGCATTTGTCAAATACTCATCTGCATCCGTCTTTATCATTTGGACCGTCATATGGTCCTGCTCAAAAGGAATTTCCAGAGTATCTCCCTCAATCTGACCGGGCATCTCCCCTACTACTTTCTGCCAGTCGCCGGCACACGCTTTGCACATCTCTATTACTTCCTGTGCATGGGCTGCCGCAATATTTTCTTTTTCACCACGCCCAGACAACCCATTTGCATAGACAAATGTCTGCAAACACACGGCTGCCGCCAGCGCAAACACTAAAATCATAATAATCTGCTCCATCAGCGCTAACGGAGCTTTGCTTCTTTCATAATTCACAATGCCACCCCGCTTTCTTCACTTCGCAGAGAAACGGTTGTCTCATTCTCACGTCCTTCGCTATCTTTGGATGTAATTCGTATGAGACTTCCTTTCTTTTCAAAATGCAAATCTTTCGCATCCATAATCGCCACACCATCTTCCGGCTTCATCTCGGATTCCTCAGCGGCAAACAACTCATACACCTTACCCTGGTAATAATATATTTTCAAATCATACCGAATGCCATCGATTGTTTCCAAAAGATGCAGCGTATTTACCTCATCATCCACATCCGGCGAAGCAAATCCGCCCACTTTTACGGCATCTGCTCTGTCATAACCACGAATCTGGGCAGACACATAAGACGTGATAATTCTTTTGTTGTATGCATTATTATCACGCTCGACCAAACTTTTATATTGATTTGCTCCCAATGCTAAAACTGCCACAATTGTCATGGCAAAGATAGCAAACAATACAAGAACAAATACATTTTCAATACTATGTCTCTGGCTGCTTCTCTTCATTGCTAATCGACCCGCTCCTGATTTTCCATTACTGTAATTTCCGGCATCAAATTTTTGGCAAATACTTCATAAAAGACGGTAAAACGGCTTTCATCAATCTGGATTCCGTAATTTTTCTTTAAATATTCAAGGGTAGGCGGATATACGCCTTCTGTCGCATAGCAGGTCATTGTTGCCTTACGAATGGAGTTTTCGAGCTGTTTCATGCTCTCTGCCTCCTGCCCCTGATTCAGCCTTGCCGCCCCCGCGTTCATCGCATAAAGCAGTCCGCCAATCACCGCTGTCAGCAATACAATTTTTATAATTAAAAAACTTCTCTGCTTCTTCATTTTCATCCATCCTATCCAATCGAAGACATGATATGAATCAACGGTAACATCACAGTTATCAAAACAATTCCTACAAGAATTGAAGTAATAATGACAATCGTAGGCTCAATCTTTCCAACTTTTCGTGCAATTTCCAACTGCACTCTGTCGTCCATACGCCGTGAAATTTCTGCCATTGCCGTATCGGATGTACCACTTTTGGCGCCCAAATCTAAAATCCGGCAAAACGACGCTTCCAACACTTCATTTTCTCGAAATGACTTCGCCATCGGCTCGCCCACTTCCAACATCTCAAGGCATTTCTCATAACGCTTCTTCGTCTTTTGATTTACATCCTGAAAAAGCATTGCTGTACGGAATGCATCTTCGGTATTTAATCCGCTCATCATCCCCATCGCCATCGCTGACGCAAATCTTGCTTCACCCATCCGGCGCACAATTCCGTGTCCGCCAAAAACTTTTTTATACAGCTTCACGAAAAAGCCTCTTGCCCTCTTGCTGCAAGCAATCACTGCTGCCACTAAAACAATGGCAAAAATGATACCGCACAATACCGGCATGATACTTCCAAGCCAGTCGCCAAACCGCAGTAAAAGTTTCGCCGTGCCGCCCATCGTACCGCCAAGCTGCTCATAGACCTGATTGAAAATCGGCAGCACCTTGACAAGCAGCACAACTAAAATTACTAACATCAAAATCATCAATATAAACGGATACAGAAGGGCACTGCGAATCTGCGACATCAACTGCTGCTGCCTATCGTAATAATCTGCCAGTGCCTGAAAGGACTGCTCCAACCGCCCTGTCTCCTCACCGGTTTCAATCATATCGCCGACGTACTTCGGAAACGTACCAACCTCCCGAACTGCTTCGGAAAACGGTTTACCTTCCGTCACCAAATCCGCTAACTGCTCCAGCATTTTTTTGCTTTTTTTGTCCTTTTCGTCCTCAATCAAAAGATACAATCCGTCTTCGATTCCAATGCCGGCATGCAGTAAAAGCGACATTTCCAGACAAAAAGCAGAAACATACTCATTACTTACTGTTTGCTTACTCATGACACACTCCCCTGATTAGTAACTCAATTTTTCTTTGTAATTTCTACCATTTCCTATGTATTTCATAATGGACTTACTTGATTTACTGGTTGAAGCAAATGTAGGGTCCATCAGTTTCCATTTCTTACCGTTAAAATAAATCATTTTGGAAATGCGTCCTTTTTTCTTGGAATACACATTTATCCATGCATGATACGCATTCCCGGTATAACCTACAATTAGTTTTGTCGGAACTCCCTGACTTCGCAGCATCGCAGTCATTACTGCCGCATAATCAAAACAGATTCCTTTTTTCTTCTTATAAATCTTATTCAGATTTGGCACATAACCCGGCTTTACCGTCTTGGCAAGTTTTTTGTCATATTTGTAATTTTTAATGACATAGTTGTATACCTTTTTAACCTTTGCCAAATCGTTTTTACAATTTTTTGTAATCGAGGCTGCTTTCTTCACAACTTTCGTGCTTTTCGTGTAATTTACAAACTGGTTCGGACGCAGATACGGTCCAAACTGGTCGGTCATTTCAACATTTACTTTCAATGTCATCTCCATCGCATAACGACCACCCACTTCATAAAGCAGATAAATCGTATAGGCAGTATTTCCTTCCGTCAATGGAATAACCTGATACTTATTCACGGAAAGTGTATATTTGTAACCATCATTCAGCGCCTGTCCCCCGGTCGTAACAACACATTTCAGCGTAGGACCCAGTGCCTTCTTAAATTTCACCATCACATAACCGTCTGCCGTGTTGGAATAGTCAATCACACAATTATTACTTTCCTTAACTTGTTCCCCACTTGCAACAGTCGGATAGATAACTGTTTTTGCCCGGCTTTTGCTGTTTGACAGCACAATCCCTGAAACCATCACACACAAAAATCCAAGAATCCATAATCCCCTTTTACTTTTTTTCATGAAATACACTCCTTTCACGGATTAATCATTTTCATTTTATCACTTTTAGGACAAAAAATAAAGCATCCTTTTCTTATTATTATATGCATCCGTGTGTCATAAAAAAGGTCTATTCTTTTTCATTGTTTTTTTATACTCTTTTAATCGTCGAATTCCTTGACAAAATGTCAAAAACGTACTATAGTTGAATACGTTAAAAAAAGTTTTCAAAGGAGTAAACCTATGATTGAAACAGGTATTGCGAGACAATTAGATGCAGTCGGACGTATTACTCTGCCAAAAGAACTTCGTAAGTCTTTAGGATTTAAAGACCGCGAATTATTGGAAATATATACTGAAGATGACAAAATTATTTTAAGAAAATGTGAAAGACAGAAACAGGATATTTTTACTGGTTCTGAAGAGGATTTGATTGAGTACAAAGGAAAATTAGTTTCCAAAGAATCAATCCGCGAATTATCAAAGCTTGCTGGTTTAATTTAATCATATATCCCTTTAGTGTTTGCCCGAAGTTTTCCCAGACTTCGGGCGTCTTTTTTAAGGTATAATTTAATTAACATTTATCCCCATCTGTAATACTGCTTATTTCCAGTAGTCTAATAGTCTCTCGTCGATAGAAGCTATTTTCTCCCCTTTAATATCATTATAAAAAGCAAGTTTTTCAATTTCTTCTTTATCCGTTCTGTTCTTTTCTATAATCTCAAAATATTCTCTTGGTAATGTAACACCATACAAACCTCCATATTCATAATGCCATTTTGAATTAAAATACCCTGGTGCTATTTTAAAATACATCAATCCTAAATATTCATAATCAACACCTGTTAATCCTAATTCTTCTTGACATTCACGTACAATACATTCTTTTAATGTTTCATTATCTTCCCTGCATCCACCAAATATTTCCCATTCTTGTCGCCATTTATTCCACCCCATAAGATAATCATTTTCTATTTTTACAACAGCTAAACAATGATTGATTGGTTCATATTTCATATCGGCATTATCTTCGTCAACATAAATAATATCAAGAAGTTCATTGCCTTTATTATCTCTTACTATCATATATTTTTCCTCCTAAAATTCCTCTTCAAAAACAGCCAACGTCAGATTTATTTCAATTGTTACATAAGCACCTCACCGATTTGACAGAACTGTTAAGTATCTATTTGATCTATCTCTGCTAACGACTTATTTCTACATATCAAAGCTGCGTTGACCTATTTTTGAAAAAATCTTTCATTGGTCAACTAAAAACCGAACTTCATTTGACCTATTTCTACTTTTTCTCTAATTAAGTCAACTTTTACAATATATTTGTTGACCTAAATTTGCATTATCTTAAATCCAGTCATTCACTTGAGTCATTTTTGATAACCTATTTGGGAAAAAGCAATTTTTAAGTCAACTTTTGTCTATAAAGTAGTTGACTGAATTTATGCTTTTGACAAATCAGGTCAACTAACTGCAAATATCTCCTGCAAAAGTTTCCTAATCTACTCTTCCCGCCACTCTTTTAATGCAGCCGAAAGCTTTCTGTCAATATCTTTTCGCGTTTTTTCACACTCATTTGGATATTCTTTTGCCGCTTTGAAAATGAATCGCATCACAAATTTAAGTCCCACCGGCAAAGCCTTGCGAAGCAGGGATTCCGGCAGTACAAAGTGAGTTCCGTGTTCATACACGAGCGGCACATACTCACAGGTATGCGGGCGCTCTTTTAACCGTTCATCCATACGGCGGATGTATTTTCCTGTTTCCCAGAAGGAATCATCCTCGGCTCCTACAAGAAACAGTCTTCCCTTTATATTCTCAACCGAAATCATTTCCTCTTCGGTATGTTCTCTTGCATTTTCAGAATCAATAAACAGGCAGGTGCTGCGTTCAATATCACCGGAACCTTTTGTTTCTTCCTGAATTTTCTGCCAGTATACCGGATGCTCATATATAAACGGCATATAGGCAAGAGGCTCTCCCTTCCAGGAAAGAGTGGACGCTCCCGGAATCGGCCATTCCTTGCATCCATCCTTTTCTCCCTGCTCAAATCCCTGCCATACAAAATCACTAGGCGTAAGAGCAAATGTCAGCGTAATATCCGAAAATAAAGAAGCTGCAACAAGAGCATCCATACCCGCTGTACTCATTCCCATAATTCCGATTTTTTGATTTCCATTATTTTTCAGCCACTGGATTGACATCTCAATACGTTCGAGCGGGAAATTTACATGGCTGTAATTTTTCTTTCCCGGCGACATGCAAAGAACATTGACACCATTTTTATGAAGCCATTTTGTCCCACACTTCGCCATATAATCATTGGGGTCATCTCCAAACATTCCAATAACCGCACAGTCTGAACCTTTGGGATTTTCATAATAAGTTCCATAAAACCCATCTTTTTCGGTCTCAAAAAATAACTTTTTCATTGCTCTTCCTCCAGTATCTTATTCGAATGATAATCCCACTCTTTTCTGTCAGTTCAAAGTTAGCATAGACTAACCACATTGTCAACTTTTAATTCCTTCTCCCCGGTTCCTCTCAATTTACAACTGTAAAATCTTACACTGTTCAAGCCCTGCGCTCCAAAACTCCTCGATTGGCTTATTCTTAACCTGACATATAATACTGGAATTCATCGCGCCATGTCCAACAATAAGAATATCCTTTCCTTCCTGCAATTGAGGTTCTATTACCTCCTTCAGAAATGAACCTGTTCTCGCAAAAAGCTCTGCAAATGTTTCCGCCCCACCGATTGATTCTATGTATTCCTCCGGTTTGCGAAAAATAAGATTAATTGGACAATCCGGAATTTTAAAGCTATTTTCAATCCCCTCATAATCACCAAAGCTCATCTCTACCAGCCGTTCATCTGTTATAATTGGAATTCCCCTGTTTTTCAGCACAATCTGCGCCGTCTCCACTGCCCGAATCAGTGGAGAACAGTAACATACATCGATATTCAACGACTTATATTCCTCGTGTGCTTTTAATGCCATTAACCTTCCTTCTTCATTTAATGGGATATCCGTTCTTCCCTGAAGTTTGTGCAATGCATTCCAATCGGTTTTTCCGTGGCGCATAATGTATAACATGTTGTGTGTCCTCCTAAATAATCTTTCTTGAATTTTTATCTTTGGTTGATTTTCTCAAGGAATCTACTTCTCATTATACTAAAACGCAACTCAGAATACGTCATCGTCTGATTCCTTAAGCCACAAAGAAAATCAGAAAAGTATTTATCATTTAAATACTCCGCCGCATTTTCCCTGAAAAAATCATATATTTCACTATAATATATAATCTTGTACTTTTCTTTAATCATCAGATCATCCATCGACAAATCATTGTAATTAGGAACAAATACAAAATAATACGCCTCATCAATTCCATTTTCCTTTATATATCTCTCTGTATATTCATAATACTTATTCAATTGATTTTTACCATCATCTGTTTTGCCATTAAATCCCGATTTTATCTTATTTTCAATTACCAATACATGGCGTTCATCACGAATCCATAAATCAATATTCTTTACAGACTCTCGTATAATCTCAAAGGAATTTTCAAAACCATGAACTCCTAATACATCTTCTGCAAATTTAACAAACATATCATGTCTATAATTGAAATAGTAAGCTAATAAATTAGACATTATCAACTCATCATTTTCCTTCCTGATAATTTCAAGAAAAGATATATTTGTCCTAGTATATGAGCCATCTGATATCATTTTCTGCGTATTATTAGATTCTTCCCACAAAGATGTATTTGCCAATAGTTCTTCTATCTTTGCATGTATTGAAGGATATAATTCTTCTGATAAATACGTCCGCATACTTTGTCCAACAATTTTCTTCTTATTACAATCCAGCCGAATTACAACCGTATTTTTTTCATCCTCAACCTCATAGCTGGAATCTACAGTAATAATAATTCTTTTACCTTTTTTAGGAAACCTAACATCTTTTGCACAATATGTAGCCATACTATTTGTTTTTGACGTCTCAGCCTCACCATGATAAAGATTTTTATTAAATATATCAGTAATATTTACACCAGCATAAAAAATCTTCTGAACATCATCCGCCGATGTGTTACTTAGTCCTTCCGCCTTCATCACGACTTCCATCGTTTCTCTACCCGCAATATTTTGAACAAACAGTACTTTATCAACATTATGTCCTTTGACATTTCCCATAGGTGTAATATAAAGATAGTTTTCATCATTATCATCCCTGAAAAGATTAATCACCTCATGTCCTATATTAGTCCCTTCCTGTAAATATGCCCCCGCAAACAATTGGTTTATCAATATTTCTCCCATAATTTTCTTGCCTCCTAAATGCAATATCTCTCTTTGCATTTCTTTTATCCTATAACATAATTAACTTAACAAAAACTACACTGCCCAATTTTCAAGTTTTAAGCCTTTTACTCTCGCAAACTCTTTTGTATTATTTGTTACAACATTATAATTAAGCGACTTAGCATGACCAGCTATCATCATATCCAGCGGTCCAATAGGAGTTCCCGCCTTTTCCAAGTCTGCTCTTATCTTTCCATAACTCTGTGCTGCCAAAGAATCAAAACTTACAATATCAATATTTGCCAACAACAAAGCCACCCTATTTTTCTCAGTCGCTTTGCTTTTTTCAACGCCATGCACTAATTCTGCATATGTACCAGAAGAAATACATAACTCCTGCGGATCGTGTTCTTTTAAGCGAATAAATACTTGCTCCGGTTTATGTTTGATTGCATAAATACATATATTAGTATCCAACATATATCTCATAATTCCTCACGCTCCTGTTCCACCCAATCGCTACGTCCATCTTCCATAAAATCGTGCGAAAACATATCTATGGCTAGCTTAAATGAATCTATTTTTCTTTTTCGGCGCCGGCAATTCATCATACATCGCGCGAAAAAGTCCTGCCAAAAATTCTTTGTCATCCACATTGTCCACAAATAACATTTCTTTTGCGCCCTCATAAGGCAATTCATAAGCAGCCTCCGGCATATAAGATATCGCTGATTTTACTGGTTTTACAAGTAGTCTGTCATCATAAATTCCACCTACAATTTTACCACGATAATAAAGAATATATTCACCCATCATGGCGCGGTAAGTAATTTCTTCTAAATCCGATAACTGTTCTAATATAAACTGTAAATAATCTTTACTTGATGCCATATTTTTCACACCTCTCTTTGAGCATTACTATACCACACTCGCGCCCGGACAACAATGAAAGTTTACGTTTTCAAAATAATCCCCATTGACTTTTTGTTTTCTAAGGTGTATATTTAATTAGGTTTCTAACTGTTAGTTTTCTAATTATGGAGGTTATTATGAAAAAAACACTTCACTATCTTTTGATGTCCAATCACATGATGGTGCAGAAGGCTCTTGTATCGAGCGTCAAAGATACCGGATTGACACCCGGCCAGCCCAAAATACTGGATTATCTGCTCCACCATGACGGGGCCATCCAAAAAGAGATTGCGGTATTCTGCCACATTGAGCCGGCATCTTTAACGGCTATACTAAATGGTATGGAAAATAAGGGCTACGTGGAACGAAAAAATGAGGAAAACAATCGCCGTTCATTTCATATATATCTCACGGAAAAAGGGAAAAAATATGCCAAACGGCTGAACCTTGAATTTACCAGAATTGAAGCCGATGCGTTAAGAGGATTCAGCGAGACCGACGCTAAGCAGTTATATGCTCTGCTCGACCGCGTATATGAAAATATGTTAAACCTACAAAAGCCTGCAAATAAAAAGTCAAGGCTAAATTGAAGAACATTGAAAATTTTATACA
>OLVO01002068.1_pt1 | contig 19127 bp, 18 predicted proteins | sample 1672571 | NCBI WGS metagenome assembly OLVO01 (sample SAMEA3136700, study PRJEB25190) | human gut metagenome | biome: human gut; feature: human-associated habitat; material: faeces | place: Austria | collected 2013
CCGCCGGTTCATGAAAATGTTCTACGATCGTAGCGTGTCTGCCGGTAACGCTCCAAAATACCTGTTATTGTTTGGCGATGGTATTTACGACAACCGGGGAATTTGCTCGGACGTGAAAAATATAGCAAGGGATAATATGTTGCTGACCTATCAGTCGAGAGCGTCCTTGTTTGAATATTCAGGATTGTTCTATAATTCTAATTTCTCGTATGTAACGGATGATTATTATGGGCTATTGGATAATGTATCCGAGGAGGCACTTGATAAGCCGAACAGTATTTGCATAGGTGTAGGACGTTTCCCCGTGCGGACGGTAACGGAGGCTACCCAAATGGTAGATAAGGTAATCGGTTATATGCGGAACGAGGACAGAGGCGGCTGGAAAAACCAAATCACCTTCGTGGCGGATGATGGTAACAATGCGGATCACTATACGAGTAGTCATGCGGAACAAGCTGATGAGCTGGCCCGGTTTATAGAGGAAAATCATGGGGCTTTCCTAACGAATAAAGTTTATTTCGATGCGTTTAAGCGAGATAATAGCGGAACGTATCCGGATGTACGTAAGCGGATCTCTGAATTATTGAAGAAAGGGCAACTGTTGATTAACTATACGGGGCATGGTAATACGACCGCTTGGTCTGACGAATACGTGTGGACACAGACGGATATCTTACAATCTACTTATACGAAACTACCCATTTGGGTGACGGCGACTTGCGATTTTACCCGTTTCGATGACGTGAATACCTCGGCGGGAGAATCTGTTTTCTTGAATGCGAAAAGTGGAGGGATCGCATTGTTTACGACAACCCGTGTGGTTGTATCTAGCGGTAACTCGGCACTGAATAAGGAACTTTACCGCAATCTCTTTGAGAGGGAGAGTGACGGACGGGCCCGTACCTTGGGCGAGGCCATGATGGAGACCAAGCGGAAACTGTCTGGTATCAATAAACTTAATTTTATTTTGATAGGTGACCCTGCTTTGAGAATCTCCTATCCGGAGTATAAGGCGCAAGTGACAGCCGTGAACGGCAAGGCCATATCAGATGAGCCTTTTACGTTTAAGGCTTTGGAGAAAATAACGGTGGAGGGAGAGATCTTAGATACGAAAGAGGGCTTGGCTAACGATTTTACCGGTATCCTAAATGCTACGGTGCTGGATAGTAAAGCTTCATTGACCACCTTGGGCAATAATACGAATGAAAAAGGAGATACGGTCCGCTTCTCTTACACAGATTACCCGAATACGATCTATATCGGGCAAGATTCGGTACGGCAAGGAAAATTTAGTTTTACATTTATGGTACCGAAAGATATCTCTTATTCGAATAAGCAGGGAAAACTGAATCTCTACGCCTCGGATGAGGTGAACAAGCATGAGGCACAAGGATCTTTCTTGAATTATATCGTTGGCGGTACCGCTGATAATGCGGAGGCAGATACGATCGGCCCTGAGATCCGGCAGATTTACTTGAATGATTCTAGTTTTGTAGAGGGTGATCAAGTGAATACGACTCCTTATTTTGTCGCTAGGCTGTGGGACAAGAGCGGTGTGAATATAACAGGTAGTAGTGTAGGGCATGATATCATGCTGACGGTCGACAGTATGCCTTCCATGAGTTATAACTTGAATAATTACTATGCACTATTACCCGATAAAGAAGGGGAAGGACTTGTCCAGTTCTCCATCCCCGAGCTGGAGCCGGGAATGCATACGGCCGAGTTTAAGGTGTGGGATATCTTAAATAACTCCACGACCTATACCTTTACTTTTGAGGTGGCGGAAGGGTTGAAACCTAATCTGATCGAGATGTATGCCACCCCGAATCCGGCACGGGATCAAGTGGAATTCTTTCTGCATCACAATCGTCCGGAGTCGAACTTAAAGGTGACGGTTATGGTTTATGATATGACCGGTAAGTTCCTATGGAGTACCGAGAAGAGCGGTTCCTCCGAGTTGTTTAAGGCTTATATCGTAACTTGGAACTTGACGGATAACGGTGGCAGGCGGTTGCGCCCGGGAGTTTATCTGTATCGGGCGGCGATTAGTACGAATAACTCGAAAGAGGCGACGAAAGCGAATAAATTAATCATTCTCGCACAATAAAGTATCGGGTAATTAGTTTATAATAAGCATGGGGGTATGTTTATTACCCTCTAGGAATGATAAATGTAAATGTATTTTTAGAATAGAATATATGGTAAGAGTTTCAAGATTCAGTCTGTTACTAGCGGTTTTCAGCTTTTTGACGGCATTTACGGCTTTATATGCCCAAGGAGGCGCAGACGATGTTAAACATAAATTCGCCCCGATTAATACGGCGATACCGTCTTTGTCTATCGCGCCCGACGCTCGCGGAGGTGCTATGGGTGATAACGGTGTGGCTACTACGCCGGATGTGAATTCCCAATACTGGAACCCGGCTAAGTATGCTTTTATCTATAGTAAGGCCGGAGTCGCTTTATCCTATACGCCTTGGTTACGTAAATTGGTGAATGATGTGGCTTTAGCGTATCTGGCCGGTTATTATAAATTAGGCGATAGCGATATGCAGGCGATCGGAGCTTCTTTGCGTTATTTCTCTTTAGGAGAAGTACAGGAAAGCCGGGATGGAGGAATGGATAATCAGCTCATATTGAATCCTTATGAGATGGCTTTTGATGTAAGTTATAGCCGTAAATTATCGGATGTGTTTTCTATGGCAGTCGCCTTGCGCTATATTCGTTCGGACATGGGTGCCTCGTCGGATGCGGATATGGTTCCGGATAACGCTTTTGCCGCCGATATCGCCGGTTATCTGGAGAAATACGTGATCTTAGGGAATAGCGAGTGCCTGTGGAGCTTTGGTTTTAATGTCTCCAATATCGGTACGAAGGTCTCTTACGACGGCGGAAATACCAACCAATTCTTGCCTACGATGTTAAAGGTTGGAACCGGTTTGCTGTATCCGATCGATGATTATAACCAAATCGGTATCTATGTGGATTTGAGTAAATATTTAGTTCCTACCGAACCTATTCAAGAAGGTACGACTCCCGAGGATGAGGCTGCTTATAAGGAAAAACATGATGAATATAACAATATGTCCCCGATCACGGGTATCTTCAAATCATTCGGTGACTCGCCGAATGGCTTCAAGGGCGAGCTAGAGGAGATTATGGCCTCTATCGGTCTGGAGTATAATTACAATCAGCAGTTCTTTGTTCGTGGCGGTTATTACTATGAGAATAAATATCAGGGAAACCGTCAGTACTTCTCAGTCGGCGCAGGTTTCCGCATGAGTGTTTTCCAGTTGGATGCCGCTTATCTGATCAGTACGGTACAGAGTAACCCGTTGGACCAGACATTGCGCTTCTCCTTGTCGTTCGATATGGATGGAATCAAGAACCTTTTCAGATAAATGGGTATGAAGATACGTGTAGGTTTTGGTTATGACGTCCACGCCTTGGTGCCGGACCGGGAATTATGGCTGGGCGGGATTAAGATCGAGCATACGTTGGGCCTATTGGGACATAGCGATGCGGACGTGCTGATCCATGCGGTCTGTGACGCTTTACTGGGAGCGGCCAATATGCGGGATATCGGTTATCATTTCCCGGATACGGCAGGTGAATATAAGAACATTGATAGCAAGATATTGCTTCGTGACACCATGAAGCTTTTGAGAGACGCGGGCTATGAGTTGGGTAATATCGATGCCACCGTAGCCGCCGAACGCCCTAAATTGAATCCCCATATCCCTCTGATGAAGAAAACGCTGGCCGAGGTCATGAACGTGGACGAGGAGGATATCTCTATCAAGGCTACGACCACGGAGAAGCTGGGCTTCACCGGACGGCAGGAAGGGATCTCGGCTTACGCTACGGTCTTGATACAGCGCATGGGATCGTAAACCAGAAAGTACTCCCTTTTCCTTCTTCCGACTCTACGCCGATCTTCCCGTGAAGATTCTCTAGGATCGTTTGGCAAATGGATAGCCCGAGTCCGGTTCCTTGGATAAAGGAATCGAATTTGGCGAAACGCTCGAATACGTGCGGGAGGTTCTTCCGCTCAATACCTTTTCCTGTATCTTTTACGTAAAAGTATAATCCATCTTCCCTCTCCTTGTATCCCATGCGGATAGACCCTTGGAACGTGAACTTACAGGCGTTCGTGAGGAAGTTGGTGATCACTTGGGTCAAGCGATTCTTCTCGGAATAGATAACACAATCCTGTTCGGGTATCTCGCAATAGAGAGTGACTCCGCCTTTCACCCGGCTTTGGAAGGTCTGGTATAAGCTCCGGAATAGCGTGGATACGTTGAACTCGGAATAGATGAAATCCATTTGCCCGGCCTCGATCTTTGATAGATCCAGAATATCGTTCACGAGTTGAAGGAGAAGTTCGTTGTTCGTCTCGATGATCTCGCAAAATTCTTTTGTCTCCTCGGAGGGGTTTGTTTGGGCGAGCAGGTTCGAGAACCCTACGATAGCGTTCAGCGGGGTACGTATCTCGTGGCTCATGTTCGCTAGGAAGGCGGATTTCAACCGGTTGGATTCCTCTACCTTCGCTTTGTCCCTCAATTCCTGCTCCATCAGCTTGCGTTGGTGGATCAGGGCAGTTCCCCCGATCAGGTAGATAGGTTTACCGACGGGATCGGTCTTGCCGGTGATGGCGTAAATTTCTATCCATATATAGTTTTCCCCCGTATCGTCTAGGTAGCGGATTTCCTCATCTACCGGTTGGCCCTCGCCGGAGGCAAGTGCTTCCATCTTATCACGGAGCCGGTCTAGGTCATCCGGGTACACGCCGCTATAGAACTCATCGGGCGACATCTTGAATATCCCGTTTACGCCTTTGTCACGGGCGGATCTTTGGGTGAGGTAGACATTATTGCACTCTATGATCTCGGCTCTTACGTCCCACGTCCATGTCATCATGTTGCTGGCTTTCAAGACGAGTTGATATTTCTGGTTTAAGTCCTGCGCTTGGCGTGCGATTCGTAGTTCCTTGTCTTTGCCCTTTTGCTTTTGGATAAAGAGGTGTACCCGTAATATCCCTATCGTTATCAATAACACCAGAATGACGAGTAGGCTTATGATATGGACCTTGTATTTCTGAAAGAAACCGGGAGGCTCTTGGAAATAAGTGGCGTTTGGGGGATATAAGCCGGGATCGATTTGGTGAAGCAATAGGTGTTGGTAATTCAGGTAAGTCTTCGGGGTTCCCGAAGTCAGGGTAGAGATTTCTTTGCTATCTTTTCCCGAGAGGATCATTTCGATCGTGTTGGCCGTCACCTGCGCGTAATCCTCCGGAGAAACATAATATCCCCCGGCGAAATTCCCGTTTTTTGTTTGTACGTCCTGCAAGGTAAAGACGGGGGGAACTGAGAAGCTGTTAATCATTTTCTGGACGTTATCGACTAGATAACGATTCTCGTTGTCCTTCTGGGTCCTGTACCATGAGTAATAAAGGACGCCGGTCTTATTGTCGAAAGAGGCCAACCTGTCCAATAAGTTCTCGGTGGAAATGGAAGTCGTAGACAGCGGCTCGAATTGGATGCCCGGGAAATCTTTCTGTAGCACGGCCTCCACATCCGCTTTCGTTTGCTGACTTATATAACGATGGTCGAAAATAAAGGCCAGCTTGGTTAATCCCGGTTGTAGCTTTTTGATTAGCTCGATCGTCTGCTTGATATAGACTGAGTATTTTATAAAAGTGGCGTTATAGCCTTTTACTACGTCCGTGATGGGGGTTAAGGTCTCGAGCGCGTTGGTATCCAGATCTATCAGATATTCTTCTTTCGGGTACATATTATCTCTGGCATAGCAGATGATAGAGGGAACATCTTTCCATTCCTTGTCAAACAACGGGCGGGTGATAAGCCAAGAGGGATCTCCTATGCATACGACTAAGGTGGGTGGCACAGGTACTCTCTCTAGGATCATTTGTCTCTTCTCTTGAAAACCTTCCATCGTGCGGATACCGGGGATCTGTAAGGGAATCGCCTTTACGGTAAACCCTTCCTTCCCGAATTTATTTTCTATATCAAGATAGGTCTGTTTCGTCCAGCTTTCCTCAAAGTTGATGGAGTGCAGTACGACTATAGACGGTTTCTCGCCGGAGCCTCGCGCACTCATGTTCAAGTGGACCGTTAGTATAATAAAAATAAAAAGAATGATATTTCTCATGGCCGTTAATTCTAAGCGATATATGTAGCGAACGTGATTCTGGCAGCAAATGTAGTGATTCCGCTTTATTAAGCAAGAGGTTTGCCTGAAAATAAAGCTCTTGGGAGGAGATAGGGGATATACCCCGGCGGGATTTATCCGCCGGGGCATATTGCCGGGGTGATTTATTGGGCAGGCATGTCCGTTTTGTTTTTCTTTGCGTTGATAGTAGACCGGGTACGTAGGATCGTCTTTCGCTCGTCTATCATCACGTTCACGTGATCAATGAAGGTAGTGTATTTCTCCTCGCCCTCAATCAAGCAAAGGGCGTTTACGGTGCTCACCAGCTGCCTGTAGGCGTTGTCTGCCTCGGAACGGCATTGCTTCACGACACCTACGATGACTCTCGACTTTTCGTCCGTTCTTTTTTGGGCCGCCTCCTTGAAGGCTTTTTCTTTGTTCTCTAGGTTGTTGATCCATGGGGTGAGCGCCAAGAGCCGCGCTTTCTCGGCGTCCAGCGCCTTGAGGTCTTGGATGAGATTGTGCAGCACTCCGCTTTCCTCAGTCTGGGCGAGGCTGGTGGGGTCGCCATAGGTATCAAATAACCTCTTGACCTCCATAGCGGCGGTGGCGGTGGCTACGTCCGGATGCTCCGTCATGGCCTTTACGTAAGCGTTGGCGCCCCGCCACGCGCTGTCTCGCTCCACGTCAGCGTCTGTCGCCAAGGCTGTGGAAGGCAGGCTGCTGGATGATTTCAGCGCCTCGTCGAATGCGTCTAACTTGGTCTCGAACGCGCTGATCTGGCCGTCCAGCACGGGGTTCACCTCGTCGGCTATCTCGTCGGGGCTCTCCGAGTCTCCACCCGATCCGCCTCGTAGCGTTACCGCCTCATCGTGGAATTGTTTCAGGAATCCGAAATCCTCCTCCACGTGAAGTGGGGACAAATTGAAAGCTTTAATTGTTCTCATGTCTATTAGATTTAAAAATGAATGATCAAGAAACTTGTGATCTCCCAAATGTAAGGAGTTAGCGCTTACGATACAAATTTAAGGCTGGAATAACGCGGGATAACGCGCTAGAAACTTCTAGGACCCCGTACTCACCCCTCGACAGGGCCGCTGGAACTTCTACGGCCTTGTACTCACCCCTCGACAGAGCCGTAGGAATTTCTAGGACCCTGTACCTACCCCTCGACAGAGCCGTAGAAACTTCTGGGAGGCTAGATGTTAAAAAAACTTACTTGACAAAGTCCCGGGATCTTTCCAATGAGGTCATCTATCATCTACCACATTTTTCTTATTTCTTCCAAATAGATTAAGGTAAGTTGTGGCAGTGCTTTATTGTGGATATGTAGATATTTAACACATAAATCTTTGTTCATGATGAATAAAAAAGGAGCGAAAGAATCTTCTAGTTCTATGGGTAACCCTAAATATTTATTATGTAAGGTCAATAGCTTTTTTCCATAGCAATCATTTCTTAATCGAGCGGGATAATCGGGTGATATGAAAACTACTTTTGTCTTTATTTCCTCTTCTGTAAAAACCTCGTTTAACATATCGACAACTGCGTCAATACAAGGAGGACATGTTTTTTCTGAAAAACAAAAGAATAACTTTTTATCATTACATAGATTGCTTAAGGAGAAGGAACTTAGAGAGTCTGTTCCCCAATAGCACCTTTGGTCGAGGCATTCATAATGCCCATTTTTTAATTCTTCCTTTTTGTAGATATACAGACTTTCTTTCTCGTATTCGAAATTGTCTATATACATATCTTTTGGGGACTTTTTTAAGTGATTCACACATCGTACGCAAATTATACCAGCTAGTATCCCCAAAAGGAAAATGTAAATTAGATTCTCGTTAATCTTCATTTTTGAAAACATATTTAATTAAGATTGGATTCTCTTCTTCCGAATGCGATTGAATGATCCTTCGCTGCTCCTCATTCCGTAGTTTCTCGGGAAATATGTCATCTAAAGGAAGCCCTCCCTCGGGAGTGCAAAGGATAAAGTCCTCTCCGAAGTAGATCGGATACAGTTGCAAACCCTCTTTGGTTCGCTCGAATTGGAGCAAGCTTTGCTTTTTTCCGTCATAAAACAGCTGGATATACTTGTTTTTACGGACAACCATAGCGTATCGGTATCTGCTATTTTGCCCATGAAACTCTATCACATAATTTACACTCTTAGAGGAATAGGCATCCTTCGCGTATTGGATTTTTTCTTGTTGGTTCCAGCCGGAAGGAAACTCCAATTTCTCGATGTCGTTATTTAAATTACCAAAATCCCAGTGATAAAGCTCTGTCAAGGTAGTTTTTGAGAGTGAGTAAATCGTGTTAGTCAAAGATCTGCAAAGAGAGTGTGGGAATGGAAATACGTCTTTGCAAAATATATCTTTTTTCTCTTCATGGAAATATTCATCGATTATTTTATCCTTTGATAAGGAATAGAACTTCAGGCGATTGTCATAATCATAGGTAAAGAAAGCGATTGTATCCTTGTTTTGGAACTGTAGAGAACTATAAGCCCCTGCGATATCGGGAAGTCTCTTTTTCTCGATGAATTTACCCCCTAGGTCATAGAAAAAGAGAGCGTTGCTGACGGCGCAGAGTACTACAAGATTCCTGCGGGCTGTATCGATCGCGAAATCAGACAGATTTAGGTACTGCCCCGGGCCGTCTCCTTTTTCGTTAAGTGCGAATTGGAAACGTCCCTCCCGGTCGAAAACAAAGATTTGGGATCTTCGATAATCATGGATATAATATCGGCCCTCAAAAAACTTGATCTGGGTTATATCACGGATCAGCGATTCCGGCGTTGTCTCCAGTGGGATGACTTGGATATCGGAAAATAGTTCCTTGGTGGAGACATTATCTCTCCTTTCCAGATTTGCGGTTATGATATCAGATTCCATATTTCTCTTATCTTTCCATCCCGTACAAGAAAGAAAGAGAAATATGGATACTATCGAATAGTAGTAAATGCTATTTTTCATTCGGTTAATCTGGATAACAATGATCTTCTTGCCATCCTGAAAAATAGCAATGAATATAAATAATAGGGCTTATTCGGTCAAGAGCCCAACAAGCTCCCTCATATCTACCACAAGTTATACCCGGGCCTCCTCCGTCATCAGGACATGCGCTATCGTCACTGTTTTCAGCTAAAACATCAGTGTTTAGAGCGAAAAAAATTAAACCGATTAGTGCTGTAAACTTTAAAACTTTTTTCTTCATAACTTTATTGGATTTAAGTGATACAAATTATTAATTGCAAATATATATAATTGAGTTAGGATTGGATGATTTTTGATGAGATTTTTTAGAAAGAGAGAAAGAATAATTCCCGTTTGCCCATCCCAAGATAAATCCGTAGTTTTGGCTCTCAAAAAAGAGCGATATGAAGACGAACGACTGGAAAGATCGATTAGGCGTGATGTACTCCACGAATCCCGATTTTCAATATAATACGGGAGATACGGAGGAGGAAGATACGTTGCCGAAGGAGAAACAAGCTTTGCGTATTTCCTTGGACAAACGGAACCGGGGAGGGAAGATGGTTACCTTGATCACCGGGTTCCGGGGTACTTCCGAGGATCTGACCGCCTTGGGGAAACTCTTGAAAGTGAAATGCGGCGTAGGCGGCTCCGCGAAGGACGGGGAGATAATCATCCAAGGGGACCTGCGTGCCAAGGTGTTGGATATCCTCCGGAAAGAGGGCTATTCGAAAAGCCGTACGATCTAATCCCCGATCGCTATGCTAACAATCTATAGGGCTTCTGCCGGGGCGGGCAAGACGCATAAATTGACAGGGGAGTACCTGATGTTACTCTTCTCCCAGCCGGGCGCTTACCGCCGGATCTTGGCCGTGACGTTTACGAATAAGGCGACGGATGAGATGAAAACCCGTATCGTTCAAGAACTTTATCACCTCGCTTCCGGCCGCGCGTCCGATTATATCCAGCTACTCTCTTCCGCCTATTCCTTGACGGAGCGGCAGGTGAGGGAGCAGGCCCGGAAGATTCTGGTCGCTATCCTGCACGATTACTCCGCCTTTAATATCAGTACGATCGACCGCTTTTTCCAGCAAACGATGCGTGCCTTTACCCGCGAGATCGGTTTGCAAGGCGGCTATGGCATCGAGATGGACCAAGAACTGGTCTTGACCGAGGCGATCGATAACCTGCTGGCCGATCTGGAGAAGCCGGAGAGCAAGGATTTGCTAGGTTGGCTGCTGCGTTTCGCCGAGGACAAGATCGAGGATGGTGGCGGCTGGAGCTTGCGGAAGGATATCATGTCGCTCAGCCGGGAGGTCTTTAAGGAGAGTTATAAGGCATTTAGCGAGGAGGTCGGTAAAGATATTGCGGATAAGCAGGCCCTAGATGCCTATAAGAATGAGCTATACGCCATTATCCGCTCCGTAGAGGCGGAGGCGAAACGTTTAGGAGAGGAGGGAGTGGCGTTGCTGAAACAGTTCGCGTTACAACCCTCGGATTTTAAGGGGGGAAGCCGTTCCCCGTTTTTCTATTTCGAGAAGCTGGCGAGAGGTGAGATGAAAGAGCCGACTGCCACATTCCAAACTTTGCCGGATAATCCGGAGGCCTATACGACCAAGACGACTCCACCGGGCCTCCGGCAGATCATCGGGTGTGTATATGAGGAAGGGTTGAATGCCTGCGTAAAGAATATCGTATCCCTGTTCGCCAACCTGACGGCCTATAACACGGCCCGGGAGATCGTGCGTTATTATTATACGTTAGGGATCTTAACCGATATCTCCCGGCAAATCGCCTCTTACCGGGAAGAAAAGAATGTGATGCTGATCGCCGATACGACCGAGTTGCTGAATAAGGTCATCAGTGGCAGCGACGCCCCCTTTATCTACGAGAAGACGGGTACGCACGTAGATCATTATATGATCGATGAGTTCCAAGATACCAGCGGCATGCAGTGGAATAATTTCCGGCCCTTGGTGGAGGAGAGTCTGGCGAATGGTAGGGCGAACTTGATCGTTGGCGATGTGAAGCAAAGTATTTATCGTTTCCGTAACTCGGATTGGAAGCTATTGGACGAGCAAGTCCGCAGGGATTTCGAGGAGGAACAGGTCCGTGAGGAAACCCTGATGGATAATTGGCGAAGCTACCGCCATATCGTGGAGTTTAATAACGGGTTCTTCACCACCGCTCCGGCAATCCTGCAAGATCTATATAATGAAGCGTTGAAAACCTCCTCATTAAACGAGGAAGAACGCACGGCCTTTTTCACGAAGATCATGACCGCTTATGATAAGAGCATTCAGCGTGTCCCTCCCCCTTTCCAGAAGAAGGACGGACATGTACGGATCGATTTCTTGTCCGGCGATGAGGAGAAGAAGTGGGAGCAAGAGGCGATGGAGCGCTTGCCGGCTACCTTGGAGCGCTTGCAGGATAACGGTTACGCGCTAAAAGACATCGCCATACTCGTGCGTACCAATCAAGAAGGCGCTTTAGTGGCTGATACGTTGCTAGCCTATAAGGAAGAGCATCCGTCCGACCGGTACAATTACGATATCATCTCCGATGATGCTCTGTTTGTGGGTAGTTCTCCGGCGGTCCGTTTCCTGATCGCCGTATTGCGCTATTTGCGAAATCCGGAGGACCAGACGAACAGGAAATTGGCGATGTATGCCTATCAAGTATTAACCGGAAAATTCGGGGAGAGCGAGGCGGATAAGTCTGTTTCTCAAAACCTTCAGTCTATTTCCCGGCAATCCTTGTACGAGGTAACCGAAGGGCTCTTCCGTAACTTCTCCGCTTACTTCCCGGAAACGGAACAGGTATTCGTGCAAGCCTTTCTGGATATGGTTTCCGAGTACGCCCAAAAAGAAAGCGCGGATTTGAACCGTTTCTTGAGATGGTGGGACGAGACCGGTTATCGAAAGACGATCGCTACCCCGGATGGGCAAAACGCTATCCGCATCTTGACCGTACATAAATCCAAGGGCTTAGGTTTTAAGGTCGTTATCATTCCTTTCGGGGACTGGGAGATCGACCATAAGCCGACAAAGCCCGTTATCCTTTGGTGCCACCCGGAGAAGAAGCCGTTTGACCGCCTGCACTTAGTTCCTGTCCGTTACGGACAGATCCTGAGTAGCACGATTTTCGCCAAGGATTATTTCAAGGAGCGCTTGCATGCTTTCATCGATAACTTGAACACCTTATACGTCGCTTTTACCCGTTCGAAAGAAGAACTGATCGTATTCTCCCCCCGTCCGAGGAAGATCAACAAGGAAGGTAAGGTTGAGAAGATAACTTCCATCGCCGATCTATTGTGGGCGGGGGTGGAGACGGATATCGAGGATGATACCTTTGAAAGGGGCGAATGGTGGCATCCAGCTTCGGGTAGAACGGCAGAAGATACCCTGGAGGAAATCCCCATGAGCCGCCTGTATTCCGTTTCCCCGGATGATCGTTTACAATTACGCCTGCATGGGAAAGGATTCTTTTTCGATAATGCCAGGCGGAAGCACGGTACCTTGATGCATGAGGTATTGAGCCGGATACGTACGCCGAAAGATATTCCCGCTTCGGTCGAAAGTTATCGGTTAGCCGGGGTGATTAACCGGGAGGAAGCGGCGGAGTTGATCAGCCGTCTGGAAGAATTATTGCAAGCGGAGGAGGTAAAGGCTTGGTATGATGGTTCCGCCCGTGTCTTGAATGAAGTGGATATCCTGTTCGGTAAAGGCTTGTCTAAACGCCCGGACCGGGTGATGATAAAAGATAACAAGGTAATTGTCGTGGATTATAAATTTGGCGAACGGCAAGATAAGCGCCATCCTAATCAGGTAAGAAATTACCTGCAATTAATTCGTAAAATGGGTTTCGAGCGGGTCGATGGATACCTTTGGTACGTAGAGTTAGGCAAAATAGAGGCAGTGAATAAGTGATATATTTTTGATATTCGGTAAAAATGAATATTTTTGCAGATTCTTAGTATAAAACGATACAGTCAAAGAAGAATGAAAGTACATAAAGAAGGAACCGGTTTACTGCTTACGTTGTTTACAATATTATTTATTGTGAATATAACTTTGTACCATACGGTAGGTAAGGGTATGCTGTTTTATTCTGTCGCTTTTGTTTCTACCGTATTGTTCCTATTGGTATTAAACTTCTTCCGTAGTCCTTTCCGTCGGTTTCCTTATGATTCGGAAGGCTTGGTGATCGCTCCCGCCGACGGTACGATCGTTGCCATCGAGGAAGTGATGGAGAACGAGATCCTTCATAAGAAGTGCCTACAGATATCTATCTTTATGTCTATCTTCAACGTACATGCCAATTGGTTTCCCGTAAACGGTACCGTTAAGCATGTTTCCCACCAGAACGGGCGTTTTATGGCGGCTTATCTGCCGAAGAGTAGTACGGAGAACGAACGTTCGGCGGTCGTGATTACCACGAGGAACGGGGTGGATGTCTTGGCTCGTCAGATTGCCGGGGCGATGGCACGCCGCATTGTTACATATGCCAAACCGGGAGAGAAATGTCATGTGGACGAGCAAATGGGGTTTATTAAATTCGGTTCTCGCGTGGATGTCTACCTGCCGGTAGGAACAGAGGTGTTAATAGAGATGGATCAAAAAGTAACAGGCAATCAAACGCCTATAGCCCGTTTGTCAAAATGAGTATAAGAAAACATATTCCTAATACAATTACGTGTCTGAGCCTTCTGTCCGGGTGTGTCGCCAGTGTTATGGCCTTGCACGGAAATTTTTTATCTGCGTTGATTTGGATTATTATAGCCGCGGTCTTTGATTTCTGCGATGGCTTTGCCGCTCGTTTATTGAAGGCTTACTCGCCGATGGGAAAGGAATTGGATTCCTTGTCAGATATGGTAAGTTTCGGCTTCGCTCCGGGCATGGTGGTCTATTGGTTGTTGGGAGAGGCTTCTACGGCTTTGCCTTTTGGCTCATTGAATACGTATATCCCTTATCTGGCGTTCGTGATCCCTACGTTTTCAGGTTTGCGTTTGGCTAAGTTCAATATTGATGAACGGCAAACTACCTCGTTTATCGGCTTGCCGGTTCCGGCGCATGCTTTATTTTGGGCTTCGGCTGGGTATTCTGTTTTACCGGTTGTCCATGCGAATGAAGGCTTGTTCGTGTTGGTGACTGTTATCTTGGCGTTTATTACCTCCTTGCTGTTGGTGTCTGAGATACCGATGTTCTCGCTGAAGGTGAAATCCTTAGCGTGGAAGGGTAATGAGCTTCGCTATATATTGATCGCTTGTGCCATTATTTTCGTGGCGTTATGGGGATTCTTGGGAATCTCTGGAACCATCCTGTTATATATAGTCTTGTCTATTTTTAACAAAAAGGGATAAACAAGAATTCTTATCTTTGTGTTTGTGATAGTAAAGAATCATTTAAGTATCGGATTATGTTTAAGTTTTTGTTTGTAATATTCTTTTTCTTTATCCTGTTGGTGTTTCTGATGGGTTTCTCCATCTTGCGTACCTTTAAGAACATCTTTTTTGGTAGCGGAAACAGCACTCGTAAGGGAGAACAACGTCGTCAAACAAATAGCAATACTTCCGGACATCGTTCTACGACTACTACCGCCCGGGACGATGATGATGATCGTACACCTTATGTGCACCGTAAGAAGATATTCGCCAAGGATGAAGGGGAGTATGTGGATTACGAGGAAGTTAAATAGAGCTTAGCGTCTTTGCTTAAAGAAACGCTGCATTTCTTCCGCGCACTCTTTTTCAAGGATACCTTTTTTGATAATCGCTTTCGGATGGAAGGCTTGAGGGGCGAATTTGGAGAAACCTCTTTTATCATCGGATGCCCCGTATACGATCGTGCTTAATTGTGCCCATCCGATCGCGCCGGCACACATTATGCAGGGTTCCACGGTTACGTATAGACTACAATTTGTTAGGTATTTCGCTCCTAAGACTCCGGCGGCGGCCGTAATCGCCAACATCTCGGCATGTGCGGTCACGTCGTTCAAGCATTCGGTTTGATTATGCGCCCTCGCTATGATCTGGTTGTTGCAGATGATAACAGCTCCTACGGGAACCTCACCCTCGGACGCTGCCGCACGAGCTTCCACCAACGCTTGCTTCATGAAATATTCGTCATTGAAAGGATTCATCTTCTCATCTCATTTTCGTTGAAAAGAGTCGGATAATCCTCCTCCAAGGTCTTGAGGATGTGAGAAAGGATCGTCTCTCGGTACCAACGGGACTTATTCTCGATCTTGTAGCGTGAAAGGTAACGTTTTACCGCTTTATGCTCTTCGTCATTCAGCATAAAGGTCACTTTGTGTACCCTCGGATGATTGGGGTGAGCCGATGAATATTTACGTTCTTCTCTCATACATTTGCAAATGTACGAGTGAATAGCCGAATAACAAAGAAAATGGCTATATTTGTGCAAATTAATGCGATGGCAAGACAGAACGATATGGGTCGGGAAGGTGAGTCTGAGGCTCGTGCCTATCTGGTAAAACATGGATATAACGTGTTGCATACCAATTGGCATTGGCATCATTATGAACTGGATATTATCGCTGTCAAGGAAGATGAGTTAATCGTGGTGGAGGTAAAGACACGCTCTGAGGATTTTTTGCTTTCACCGGAAGATGCGGTAGACACCAAGAAGATTCGGAGGATTGTCGCCGCTGCGGATGCCTATGTCCGTTATTTTAATATAGACTTACCAGTCCGTTTTGATATCGTGACATTGATCAAGAAAGAGACGGGTTTCCTGATCGACCATATCGAAGATGCTTTCTATGCTCCTTGCCGTTAAAAGATAAAAGTTATGAATATAGAAGAAGTACGTGAATACTGCCTTTCCTTGAAGAATACCATCGAGTGTTTCCCGTTCGATGAGGTATCGCTGGTCTTTAAGGTAGAGAATAAGATGTTCCTGCTGCTTCCTTTGGATGCGGAGGAGCCTCATGTCTCCTTGAAATGCAGTACGGACTATGTGGAAGAGTTACGGGAACGGTATACGGCGGTTGAGCCGGCTTATCATTTTAATAAGAAATACTGGAATAGCATTTATCTGGATCGGGATATGGAGGACGAGGAGGTTAAACGTTGGATCTTCCACTCTTACCGGGAGGTGATCGCTAAACTACCAAAAAATATAAGGGAGATTTATAATGATGAGCACTGATAATGAATCTCCTCGCATCTTGCGTGTGGCGGAAACCACTTCTACGAATAGCCTGCTTCGTGAGCTGGTTATCAAGGAATCTCTTCCGGAAGGAAGTGTAGTTGTCGCTGATTTCCAGACAGCCGGACGTGGGCAGATAGGGAATGTCTGGGAGTCTGAGGCGGGAAAGAACTTGATGTTTAGTACAGTCCTGTACCCTACGTGTATCCCTGCAAATCGCCAATTCTTGATTTCTCAAATAGCGGCCTTGAGCGTAAAAGAGACGTTAGACTCATATACGGATCATGTCACGGTGAAATGGCCGAATGATATTTACTGGAAAGATAAGAAGATTTGCGGAATGTTGATCGAGAACGATCTATCAGGGCATAATCTATATTGCTCCATCATCGGGATCGGCATAAACTTGAATCAAGCGGTGTTTCGGGGAGATGCTCCGAATCCTGTTTCTTTGTTTCAAATAATCGGTAAGGAAGTAGATCGAGAAGAGGTTTTGGACCGTTTCCTCTCGGTATTCTATCGCTATTATTTATCTCTCCTCCAAGAGGAATACGAGGATATTCGTATCCGCTATCAATCCGCATTGTATAGGAGGGAGGGCTATCATGCCTATAGGGATGAGGCGGGAGAATTCGAGGCCTGTATCCATGATATTGAATCAACCGGGCATCTTTTGCTAGCGTTACGGGATGGCAGTATTCGGCGTTATGCTTTTAAGGAGGTTTCTTATTGTAAGTGATGTTTTTGGACAAAGTCCTATACTAAAACAGATATTAAATATAGTCATTCTTGTAACCGTGAGTATGATTATGGAAAAGAAAAAGTTTGAAAGGGCAGTTATAGTATCAGTTTTATTTATATTCTTGCTGCTTGCTGCTGATATAATAACAATATTGATAGATAGCAATGTATTTAAAATTGATACAAATGGCTCATATAGTATAAATGTGTTTGTAATACTGTTGAGCAAGTCGGTATTGTTATTGCTTATACTTATATTTAAAAAATGTATGAGCAGAAGATGGCTTGAAAGTGTCGAGACAACAGATGTATTCTTTTTGATGATATTTCCCATCATATCAATAGCCTGTATTTTATTTACACTTAAAATAGAAATCGCAGTAAAGTTTCAAAATGAAATGCAATTTGTCTGGATAGTTATGGTAAGCCTTATAGCAATGAACATACTTGTGATATTTTTTATGGATGACCTTGCTGAAAAAGCAAAGTTAAAGCGGGAAAAGCTTCTGTTTGAGTTGGATGTAAATAAACAGCAGGAAATGTATGAGTCGCTCGAAGAGAGTGTAAAGCAGCAGAGAAGTATATCACATGAATATAGAAATAATCTTTTATATTCACCTGATACTCCTTTTACTTTAGCTCTAAAACTTTTTTCGACATTATTATAACTTCCATCTTTTAAGTGATTCATCATTTCAATCAGACCACTCACTCCAAGTATGGTGTATATCGATTTTTTTATATCACTTGTTTTGCTCTTTAAGTCATTCCAACGCTCTCCATCAAAAAAGAAATAATTTGATAAACTCTGTGGGAAGATATTATCAATCTTATCCTGCACACATCCATTAACATATTTTTCCTTTATCACATTTCCATTAACTTCTCTTTTAACTTCTTTTCCCGAATTTGGAATAACATCTCCCCAAATACCATTTTCATCTTTTAGCTGCATTGTAAGTTCAGTCGGACCAATCTGTTTTACTGATATATCAGATGATAAAACATTTTTTCTATTGAATGTTGCTGTTCTCATAAACCTTATTTCTTCTTCCTGATTTATTACAACTATTTCCACAAACACTTTCTCCACACCTGATTTCAATTCTGCCGCCGCTTCATTATTTAACAAAACAACATCTTTCTTTTTGTTATAACTTGTATCATTCAATGATTCATATAATCCCCACCTAAACGCCTGTGCCAAAGTAGTTTTTCCGAATGTATTGTCTCCCAACACAACAGTGACATTTTTCTCATTATCTGTAGAAAAAAACAGTTCATTATCTCCCTTGTAACGCATAAAATTATGTAATTTAATACTCTTAATTTTCATTTTCTGCCATCTCCTCTCTCACTTTTTTTTCAATATAACTTTCAATCATTTTTATCATTTTCTTGTTGTCATATTTCTGCGTCTTTATATTTTTATCCTCGGCTTTCCTTATAGATTTAAACATAACTCTAAGCATATCATTGTTAATCTTTTTATTCTCCATAATATTCCTCCATCCTTTGCATTTCTTCTTCTGCATCAAAGTAATACTCATATGCTTCCATAATCTGATTTATCAGATAATCCGTATCTTCGGGATTATCTGCCAGACGACCAAATTCCTGCATCCTGGCAACTTCACCTACGATAATCGTCTTATCTTCCTCAATATCAGTTGGTCTGGTATCGTCTAGTTCTCTTGGCAATGTTATAAAATCATAAATAACAGCTTTCTTTTTATTTCTACTTTTTCTTAACAACCTCCCTCTCCTCTGCACAAATTCTTTTGGATTTCTTGAACTGCTCATTATAAATGCTGTTTTTATCCCCGGTATGTTTACACCTTCATCCAAGCACTTTATTGCCGTTATTACCTGATATTGTCCCTCTGAAAAATATTTTTTTATATTCTCCCTGTCTTTCAAATCCTCTTCAGCGGTAAAACGCTTTACTGACATCTGATAATCTACCTGTAGTTTTTTAGTAACATAATCCACCTGTCTATATACCTTTCCGGTCTTGTCATCCTCAACACCTGTTGCTCCACAATACACCAAAATATTATTA